>ENA-UOJL01000313-UOJL01000313.1-human-gut-metagenome-genome-assembly--contig:-P47-NODE-313-length-78600-cov-12.352206_pt1 | contig 78600 bp, 60 predicted proteins | sample MGYA00242347_ERZ723894 | MGnify/ENA metagenome assembly ERZ723894
AACCCTCTCAGTCACCTTCGGTGACAGCTCTCCCAGAGGGAGAGCCAAGGGGCTGCATAGCATGTTGATACGCTCCATTCACTGCTTACGACCACCCATCAAATGGGCGGGGGCATATCCGTCTCTACACGCCAAGCATCCGGTCAAGTCGCCAGTCCAGCCACCGGTACAATCCCATGGCCATCAGGGCGACCGGAATCCACAGCAGGGTAAAGGCAGGGCAGATCTGCCCCAGAAAATTTCCGGGACGGCCGCGGTAGTCCCAGATCTGGTAGCGCCGGTTCACCAGCAGCCCCGCCGCCAGCTCCACCATGGTGATGATCCCCGCGCCGAGGATCGCCCGCAGCGGCCAAGGCAGAACGGGCTGCACCTGCCCCAGCTGCCCGATGAGCAGAAAGCACACCCCGCCTGCCGCGAACATGCTGATATGGCTGTATCCCCGCCAGAGCAGTTCCAGCCCCACGTAGGCGGCGCCGCCGATGCAGAAAAGCAGACATTTCTTGAGAAAAGCCATGTATTTTCACCTCGGAGGAAGTATTGCCAAAAATTCCGCCAAAAAAACGAAAAAACATCTTGACAATAACCGCTTGTTCGGATACAATAATAAAGCTGATTTCGGCGGTGCCGAAATCCTTTGACCACATGGCGGCATAACTCAGTTGGTAGAGTAGCCGGTTCATACCCGGTATGTCATCTGTTCGAATCAGATTGCCGCTACCAGGCCCGTTGGTCAAGCGGTTAAGACACCGCCCTTTCACGGCGGTAACATGGGTTCGATTCCCGTACGGGTCACCATGTAAAAATCCCGGTGCGTTCGCACCGGGATTTTTGCATGATTCCCCGTCCGGGAATCGAAAGGCCGACCCGGCGCAGCCGGGGAAAAAGTGTCCGGCGGACACTTTTTAGGCCGTGGGAGATTCCCATTTCTTTCAGGCGCAGCCCGTAGGGCTGTGAATGAAAGAAATCCCCAGGCTGTAGTAATGTCTTAGGCAATGGGCAGTTCCCCATTGCCGCGATGTGAACATAATGCAACATTTATACAGAACAGGCCGCCCCGGAAATTTTCCGGGGCGGCCACATTATTTTATTGCCTGTCAGCGGCGCAATCAGAACGCGCACTTCTCCGCGATATAATTCTTCAGCTCGGCAATGGGGATCCGTACCTGCTCCATGGTGTCCCGGTCACGAACCGTGACGCAGTTGTCCGCAGGGGTGTTCTCGTCGCCCACGGTCTGGAAGTCCACGGTGACGCACAGGGGCGTGCCGATCTCGTCTTCCCGGCGGTAGCGCTTGCCGATGGAGCCGGCGTCGTCAAAGTCCACCATGAAGTCCTTGCGCAGCTCCCGGTAAATCTCCTCGGCCTTGGGGCTGAGCTTCTTGGACAGGGGCAGAATGGCGGCCTTGTAGGGCGCCAGCGCCGGATGCAGCCGGAGCACGGTACGCACGTCGGCGTTGCCCTTCTTGTCGGTGCCAACCACTTCCTCGTCGTAGGCCTCGCACAGGAACGCCAGGGCGACCCGGTCGCAGCCCAGAGACGGCTCGATGACGTAGGGGATATAATGCTCGCCCTTCTCCTGATCGTAGTATTCCAGGCTCTTGCCGGAGGCCTCCTGATGGCGGCCAAGATCGTAATTGGTGCGGTCGGCAATGCCCCACAGCTCGCCCCAGCCGTTGCCGAAGGGGAACTGATACTCGATGTCGGTGGTGGCGCGGGAATAGAAGGCCAGCTCCGCAGGCTCGTGATCCCGCAGACGCAGGGAGTCTTCCTGGATACCAAGGGAAATCAGCCAGTTCTTGCAGAAGTCCTTCCAGTAGGCGAACCACTCCAGGTCGGTGCCGGGCTGGCAGAAAAACTCGCACTCCATCTGCTCAAACTCCCGGGTGCGGAAGGTGAAGTTGCCGGGGGTGATCTCGTTGCGGAAGGCCTTGCCCACCTGGCAGACGCCGAAGGGCAGCTTGCGGCGGGTGGTGCGCTGGATGTTGGCGAAGTTCACGAAAATGCCCTGCGCCGTCTCGGGACGGAGGTAACAGGTGGAGGCGGTGTCCTCGGTGACGCCGATCTGGGTCTTGAACATCAGGTTGAACTTGCGGATGGCGGTAAAGTTGTGCTTGCCGCAGTTGGGGCAGACAACGTCCTCGTGACCCGCAATAAAAGCGTCCATCTCGTCAAAGCTCATGGCATCCACGTTGACGCCCTTGCCGGACTCGGCGGCCTCGATGAGCTTGTCCGCCCGCTGACGGGAGCCGCAGCCCTTGCAGTCAACCAGGGGGTCCGAGAAGTTGCCCACATGGCCGGTGGTGACCCAGGTCTGGGGGTTCATGATGATGGCGGCGTCCAGACCCACGTTATAGTCGGACTCCTGCACGAACTTTTTCAGCCATGCCTTTTTCACGTTGTTCTTGAATTCCACGCCGAGAGGACCGTAGTCCCAGGAATTGGCCAGGCCGCCGTAGATTTCGGAACCGGCATAGACAAAGCCCCGGCTCTTGCAGAGGTTCACGATCATGTCCAGTGTTTTTTCGCTGTTTTTCATTGTATTTCCTCCAAAAATGGTTATTTATGGGGTGAAAACTCATTATACACGGTTCTGACCCAAAGGTCAAGCTTCTTCCATGCGGAAGGATTCTCCCAGGTCGCCGATCATCATTTCGTAGACCTGATTTCCGATGTCCACGGTGGTCTTGCCCTTCAAATCCTCCGCCGGGATCACGTCCACCAGATGCAGCTCCACGTCGGTGGGCTTCAGGTGGGAGATGTTGGGGAAAATCTGCCGGGTGTTCCGGATGGTGCATACCACAATGGGAACGCCCGCCTTCTGGGCGATCTTGAACACGCCGCTGCGGAAGTGGTGGAGCTTGCCGTCCTTGCTGGTGTAGCCCTCGGGAAAAACGCCGATGGATGCTTCGTTGTCCTTCAGCAGCTGAATGCACTTGAGGATGGTTTTCAGAGCGGCGCGGTCATTTTCCCGGTCGATGGGCTGGCAGAGAATTTTGTGCATGACCTTGCCCACGATGAACAGCTTCTGATTTTCCTGCTTGGTGACAAAGGCCAGCTGGCTTTTGGGGAAGCAGTGCAGCAGCACGCAGGGGTCGGCGATGAACAGATGGTTGCACACCAGCACGAACCGCCCCTGGGTGGGAACCTTCTCCAACCCCTTCGTGTGGATGCGTATCCGAAGCAGGCCAATCAAAGCGCCAATGTACACCTGCGCGACCCTGCGGTAAAAGGGGCTGTCGTGCTCCTGGGGCTTGTCCATGTCCACGAGGGCGCAGACCAGACACAGAAAACCAAAGGCCGCCAGGGTCAGTACCAGAAACGCCCCCACAAACAGTGCCGGAAGCCACCAGAACACCACCCCGCCGCAGGCACAAATCAAAACCGCCGCAACCGCGGACACGGCGGCAATTCCCTTCAATAACATGGTTTTCCTCCCCAACTGAATCTTGAACCCATTATACTCCGATTTTAAGCACGAAACAAGAAGAAATTCTACACAAAGAGTTTTTTTACAAAGGGCTGGAAATTAGGGGAATAGACTGGTATAATAATGAAAAAAGTGCCGGGGCGGCGTGCTGCCCCCCATTGCCGGATGTTTGCATCCATGGAGGATTCCGTTATGAAACAAAAAAGCAAACAAAACCGCCTGTCCATAGGCGTCATCGTACTGGGCTGCTGCGCGCTGGTTCTGCGGCGGCTGCTCTACGGCGTGGCCGTGGACGTGAAAAACCTGCTGCCGGTGAACCATCCGCTGGAAATCGCCCTGTGGGTTCTTTCTGCCGGCGCCAACCTGTGGATCGTCGCGTCCGTGTGGAAGCTGGACGGGTCGCCAAAGTACGAGGACAACTTCCAGCCCTCCCTGACGGCCGCCGTGGGGCATTATATCGCTGCGGCGGGCATTTTGCTGACGGTGCTGCTGCCCTGGGGAACGGTTGGGCGGCTGGTGCTGCTGCGCCGGGTGCTGGGCGTCGTGGCGGCGGTGGGGCTGATCGTGGCCGGGCGCTGCCGCAAGGCGGGAAAATGCCCGCTGTTTCTGACGCATCTGGCCGTATGCGCCTTTTTCGTTGTCCATATGCTGGGCAATTACGGCATCTGGTGCAGCAATCCCCAGCTCCAGGACTACTGGCTGGACTTGTCCGCCAGCGCAATGATGGCGCTGTTTGCGTTCTATGAGGCCGCCTTTGACGCCGGGATGGGTCGGCGGCGGATGCAGCTGGCCACGGGGCTGATGGCCGCGTATCTGGGTTACGCGGCGCTGTCCGGCTCGGGGTATCTGATCTTGTATTTCGGGTGCGCGGTGTGGGCGCTGACCGACCTGTGCAGCCTGACGCCCAAGCCGAAGCAGGAGAACGCCGCATGAAGCTTCCCTCGTATGTTTTGGAATGTCTGAGCGCCCTGGAAAATGCCGGGTATCCGGCCTACGCGGTGGGCGGCTGCGTGCGGGACGCCTGCCTGGGCTTGCAGCCCCACGACTATGACGTCTGCACCGCTGCCACCCCTCAGCAAACCGAGGCGGTTTTCGCCGGGAAACGGCTGGTGCTGGCGGGAGAAAAGCACGGCACCGTGGGCGTGGTCACGGCGGGGGGCGTGGTGGAGATCACCACCTTCCGCACGGAGGGGGCGTACCGGGACAACCGGCACCCGGACTGGGTGAAATTTGTGGACAGCGTGGAAAGCGACCTTTCCCGGCGGGACTACACCGTGAACGCCATGGCCTATTCCCCCACCCGGGGCTTTGCCGACCCCTTCGGCGGCCGGGGGGATCTGGAAGCCAAGGTGCTGCGGGCGGTGGGCGACCCTGTGACCCGGTTTGGGGAGGATTCCCTGCGGATTCTTCGGGGGGTGCGGTTCGCCGTGAAATACGGCTTAAGCGTTGACCCGGCGACGGAAAACGCCATGGAATCTCAGGCGCATCTGATGGATAATCTGGCGGAAGAGCGGATTTTTGACGAGTTATGTAAACTGCTGCCATTGGTCAGCGCGGAGGATTTGTGCCGCTTCGCCCCGATTCTGGGGGCTGTGATCCCGGAATTGCAGCCCATGATCGGCTTTGACCAGCACAGTCCCCACCACGCCTATGATCTGTTCACCCACACCGCCCACGTGACGGCGGGCGTCAGCGCCGATCTGACGCTGCGCTGGGCGGCGCTGCTCCACGACACCGGCAAAGTCGCTGCCTTTACCCGGGACGAAAGCGGCCGGGGACATTTTTACGGCCACGCCCAGAAAAGCGCGGAGATCGCCGACAATGTCCTGCGGCGGCTGAAAGCCCCCACGGCTTTGCGGGAACAGGCGGTGCGGCTCATCGGTCAGCACATGACCTCGCTGACCCCGGATAAGAAGCTGCTGCGCCGCCGGGTCAGCCGCCTGGGTTGGGACACGCTGGACGCGCTGCTGACGCTCCAGGAGGCGGACATGGGCGGCAAGGGAACCGGCATAACGGAGGAAGGGGAAGTATTCCCGGAAATCCGGGCGGTTCTGGCGGAAATTCGGGCAGAGAACGCCTGCCTGACGGTAAAAGATCTGGCGGTCAACGGAAATGACCTTCTGGCGCTGGGGTACCGGGGAAAAGCCATCGGTGAGACCCTGAACGCCCTGCTGGAAGGGGTGCTGGACGAGACGCTGCCAAACGAGCGTCAGGCGCTGCTGGACAGGGCAAAGCAGAGAGTTGCGAACGACGGTATTTCTTCGGAATAAACCAGAATTTCTGGAGGTACTGATATGGCAGAATCCTATTATAAGCCCTGCGCCGAATTTTACAGGTGCAATGAACTGATCGAAAAATATTGGGAAAGCAAACAATATGACAAGTGCTTCGCCGGCCACATGGAACTGGCGGAGAAAGGCTACCCCTTGGCGGAATGTCAGGTCGGATACTTCTATTTGGAAGGGCTTGGCGTCGAAAAAGATTTGTCAAAAGCCTTTTACTGGACGGAAAGAGCCGCCACGCACGGCGATTGGGACGGTCAGTACAATCTTGGTTCTTTCTATGAAGACGGTGTCGGCGTTGCACAGGATTTGGAAAAAGCGAAATACTGGTATAAAGCGGCGGCACAGCAGGGACACGATCTGGCTATCCAAAAGTGCAGAGAATACCGGATAAACTACGAAATATAACCACAGCTTAATTTACACACAAGGAGGCTGCAATCATATGAACATTGCCATTGTCACGGGAGCCAGCTCCGGCATGGGGCGGGAATTCGTCCGTCAGCTGGGCGGGTACGTTTCCGTGGATGAAATCTGGGCGGTTGCCCGCCGGGCGTCGGCTCTGGAAACCCTGAAAGCCGAGATAAGCGTCCCGGTTCGTCCCATCGTGCTGGACTTGCTGGAAGAATCCAGCTTTACGGAACTGGAAGCCCTGCTGGAAACCGAAAAGCCCAACGTCAGGCTGCTGGTCAACGCCGCGGGCTTCGGCAAATTCGGCGCTTACCGGAAGATTCCCGTGGAGGACGACTGCCGCATGATCGACCTGAACTGCAAGGCGCTGCTGCTTATGACCCGGCTGTGCGTTCCCTACATGCAGCCCGGCAGCCACATTCTGGAGCTGGACAGCCTGTCCGCCTTCCAGCCCGTACCCTACATCACCACCTACGCCGCCACCAAGGCCTTTGTTCTCAGCTACAGCCGCGCCATGAACCGGGAGCTGAAGGCGCAGGGCATCCGGGTCATGGCCATGAACCCCGGCTGGGTGAAAACGGAATTTTTCAACCATGCGTTCCAGACCAACGCCGATAACGAGGTGCGGTATTTCAACCGCCTGTACGAGGCCAAGGACGTGGTCAAGACCGGCCTTAACGACCTGTACCACTCGAAAAAGGACTGCTCCATCCACGGCTTCCCCGTCAAATTCCAGGTGTTCCTGGTGAAGCTGCTGCCCCACAGCCTGGTGATGAACACCTGGCTTAACCAGCAGAAAAAAGCAAAGAACAACAAGGGGCTCACGACGAAATGAGGAAGGGGATTCCTGCCCTCCTTCTGACTCTGGCGCTGCTGCTCTGCGGCTGCCGGCTTCTCCCGGAGCGGATCCCCCCTGCCGGCCTCACCGTCCACTTTCTCGACGTGGGGCAGGCGGACTGCGCCCTGCTGGAAAGCGGCGGGGAGTACATGCTCATTGACGGCGGCAACCGGGAGGACGGCCGACTGGTCGTCTCCTACCTAGAGCAGCAGGGCGTGGAGGAGCTGGCCGCCGTGGTCTGCACCCACGCCCACGAAGACCACGTGGGCGGGCTTCCCTCGGTTCTTGCGGTGTATCCCACTCACGCCGTCTATGCCCCAACGAGAACCTATGCCTCCAGGGTGTTCGACGATTTTGTCTATTACGCCGACCAGCAGCGGCTGGATATCACCATTCCCTCCCCCGGGGACAGCTGGACGCTGGGAGAGACCTCCGTTACGGTTCTCGGCCCCGTGCGGTCCTACGCCGACCAGAACGATACCTCCATCGTCCTGAAGGTTCGGTACGGCGGCACCTCCTTCCTGTTCACCGGGGACATGGAGACCGCCGCGGAAAACGACATGCTGGACTACTGGGGCAGCCGGATGTCCTGGAAGACAGACGTTTTGAAGGTGGGGCATCACGGCTCCGACACCTCCACGGGCTACCGCTTTCTCAACGAGGTAAGCCCCGACTACGCCGTGATCTCCGTGGGCAAGGGCAACGCCTACGGCCACCCCCACGAGCAGCCCCTGTCCCGGCTGAAGCAGGCGGGCGTCACCATTCTGCGCACCGACGAGCTTGGCACCGTCGTCGCCCGCACGGACGGAAAAGAGGTCACGTTCACCTGGGACAACCAGTCGGCAAACCCGGAAAACGCGGAGCCGGCTCAGCCGGTGCAGTTCATCGGCAACGTCAACTCCCACAAATTCCACGCCCCCAACTGCGCGAATCTCCCGACGGAAAAAAACCGGATCATTTTCGACACCTACGAGCAGGCAATCGACGTGGGCTACACGCCCTGCGGAAGCTGCCTGGGATAACGGACGCAAATACGCCCCCTTTCACGGCCTGACGAAGCATCACGACCGGGAAAGGGGGCGCTTTTTCGCATCAAATCATTTCTTCCGGGTGGAACACCCGGTCAAATTCCTCCTCACTGAGGAAGCCCAGCTCCACGCAGGCCTGTTTCAGGGAAATGCTCTCCCGGAAGGCCTTTTTCGCGGTTTTGGCCGCGTTTTCGTAGCCGATGTAGGGATTCAGCGCCGTGACCAGCATCAGGGAATTGTGGAGATTGTGGCGCATCTTCTCCCGGTTTGCCCGGATGCCCACGGCACATCGCTCCCGGAAGGAGCAGATAGCCTCGGCCAAAAGCCGGGCGGACTGCAAAAAGTTGTAGGCGAGCACCGGCATGAACACGTTCAGCTCGAAATTGCCCTGACTTGCGGCAAATCCGACGGCGGCGTCGTTTCCCATGACCTGCACGGCCACCATGGTGACGGCCTCGCACTGGGTGGGGTTGACCTTGCCGGGCATGATGGAGGAGCCGGGTTCATTCTCCGGGATGAAAATTTCCCCCAGACCGTCCCTGGGGCCGGAGGCCAGCCAGCGGACGTCGTTGGCAATCTTCATCATGTCCGCCGCCAGCGCTTTCAGTGCGCCGTGGGCGAAGACCAGCTCATCCTTGCTGGTGAGGGCGTGGAATTTGTTGGGGGCGGTGACGAACCGCTTCCCGGTGAGATTGGAAACCTCCTCGGCCACCCGTTCCCCGAAGCCCTTCGGGGCGTTCAGCCCGGTGCCGACGGCCGTACCCCCCAGCGCCAGCTCCCGCAGGCCAGGGAGCGACAGCTCCAGCATCTGACGATCCCGCTGCAGGCTGGAACGCCAGCCGGAAATCTCCTGGGCGAAGGAGATCGGGACGGCGTCCTGCAAGTGGGTTCTGCCGGACTTCACCGCGTCGCCGTTTTCCGCCTCCAGACGCAGGAAGGTCTCCACCAGAGCGTCCACGGCGGGAATCACCCGATCCTCAATGGCGTATACGGCGGCAATGTGCATGGCGGTGGGGAAGGTGTCGTTGGAGGACTGGCTCATGTTGATGTCGTCGTTGGGATGCACCAGTTTTCTCCCCGCCAGCGCGTTGGCGCGGTTTGCGATCACCTCGTTGGCATTCATGTTGGACTGGGTGCCGGAGCCGGTCTGCCAGACCACCAGGGGAAAGTGGGCATTCAGCGCCCCGGAAATGACCTCGCCCGCCGCCTGTTCTATGGCGCCGAGCTTTTCGGCGGTCATTTTCTCGGGCTTCAGGGCATGGTTGGCTCTGGCCGCCGCCAGCTTGAGAATCCCAAAGGCGTGTATGATCTCCGCCGGCATGGTTTCCAGCCCCACACCGATGGGGAAATTTTCATGGCTGCGCTGGGTCTGGGCGCCCCAGTATTTGTCGGCGGGAACCTGGACTTCTCCCATAGAGTCATGCTCGATACGGTACTCCATATTTTTCTCCTTCCTGTTGGTTCGCCCCCATGCGGTAGGGCAAAATGTACGGAACTGCAATTGTTTTCATTATAAACAACGTTCCGGAAGGTGTCAATCCGCAAAACCGGGGGCGCAGGTTCCGGCAGGCGGCCGCAGTGGTAATTTTACATAAAAAAGTATATTGAAATTCGTCAATTCGCAAAAAATTCAAAATTTATCCATGGAGAATCCATCTGTTAATTGTCAATTCACTTGACAAAATGCCGGACGAATGGTACAGTAAAATCAAAGCGAAACCGGGTTTCCCGGATTCCTATTTAACAAAGGAGAGACTGCCATGAAGCGTTCCGAAGTCAACAAAGCGCTGCGGGAGCTGGAGGCCATGTGCGAAAAGTACCGCTGCTATCTGCCCCCCTTCTGCCATTTTACCCCGGAGGAATGGAAAACCAAGGGTCACGAATACGACGAGGTTCGGGACTGCTGCCTGGGCTGGGATATTACGGACTACGGCCAGGGAAATTTCGACAAGATCGGCTTCTCCCTCATCACCATCCGCAACGGCAGCCAGACCATGCGGGAAAAATACCCCAAGGTCTACGCCGAGAAGCTGCTGTTCCTGAAGGAGGGGCAGTATTCCCCCAACCACTTCCACTGGTACAAGACCGAGGATATCATCAACCGGGGCGGCGGAAACGTGCTGATCCGGGTATACAATTCCCACCCCGACGAGTCCATTGACTACGAAAGCGACGTCACCGTCCATACCGACGGCAGAACCTACACCGTCCCCGCCGGAACCCAGATCCGCCTGACTCCCGGCGAAAGCATCTACATCCAGCAGTACCTGTACCACGATTTCGAGGTGGAGCCGGGTACGGGGGACGTGCTGCTGGGGGAGGTCAGCCAGTGCAACGACGACGCCAAGGACAACCGCTTCAACCCTCCCATGGGCCGCTTCCCGGCCATCGAGGAGGATGAAGCGCCTTACCGCCTGCTCTGCACCGAGTACCCCGCGGCCAAGGACTGAGGAGGACACGGGATGATCGACGTAGTAGCATTGGGCGAACTGCTCATTGATTTTGCGGCAAAGTCCACGGACAGCGCCGGATACCCCACCATGGCTGCCAATCCCGGCGGCGCTCCCGGCAATTTTCTGGCCGCGCTGAACGCCTACGGCAGAAAGACCGCGTTTCTGGGCAAGGTGGGAAACGATGCCTTCGGCAATCTGCTGCTGGGAACGCTGAAGGGTGCCGGGATCGAAACCAGGGGAATCCGGGTGGACGACAGCGTGTTTACCACCCTGGCCTTCGTGACCTTCGACGAAAGCGGCGACCGCGCCTTCTCCTTCGCCCGGAAGCCCGGCGCGGACACCCAGCTGCGGTGGGACGAGGTGGACAAATCCCTCATTGACGAGGCAAAGGTGTTCCACTTCGGCACCCTGAGCCTGACGGACGAGCCTGTCCGCACGGCAACCCAAAAGGCGGTGGCCTACGCAAAGGTGCAGGGAAAGCTTATCAGCTGCGACCCCAATCTCCGGCTTCCCCTGTGGCCGGACGGGGACGCCGCAAAGGAGCAGATGCTTTGGAGCCTGCATCAGGCGGATGTGGTAAAGATCAGCGACAACGAGGTGGAATTCCTCTGGAACTGCACCCCGGAAGAGGGGGCGGACAAGCTGCTGACGGAATTCGGCGTGTCCCTCGCCATGGTGACGCTGGGGCCTGACGGCTGCCTGCTGAAAACGAAGACGGCTTCTTTCCGCGCCGCCTGCCCCAAGGTGCGTCCCGTGGACACCACCGGCGCAGGGGACATCTTCGGCGGCAGCGCCATGGCAAGGCTGCTGGAGCTGGACAAGCAGGTCGGCGAGCTGACGGAAGACGACCTGAAATTCATCGGCAGCTTCGCCGCCACGGCGGCCAGCCTGTCCACGGAAGCCTCCGGCGGCATTCCCAGTATTCCGGAAATGGACGCGGTTCTGAAGGCAATGGGATAAAATCTTGACCCGGGGCGACACGTCCCGGGTCATGATCGCTATGGGATTGAGGGGATTCAAATGACGCAGAAGCCGCGCAACGCCGACTACACAAAAGAATACAACCGCAAGGCGGTTCTCCGAATCTTGCGCCGTCAGGCCATGAGCCGGGCAGAGCTGGCCCGCGCCACGGGGCTGACCCGGGCGGCAGCGTCTTTGATCGCGGAGGAGCTCCTGAACGCGGGCGTGGTGACGGAGCTTGCCCCCCAGTCCGCCGGACGGGGACGCAGCGCAACGCCCCTGGCACTGCGGACGGACAGCTATTACGCCCTCGCGGTGGATCTGGCGAGAAAAGGCTGCACCGTGGGTCTGTGCGACATCGGCGGCAAGCTGCTGCAATGCCGGGAGCTTCCGGAGCAGGGCGACATGGTGGCCGCCATTATTGGGGCGCTTGCGTCCCTGCTGGAAACCGTGGACAAAAGCAAGGTTCTGGGAATCGGCATCAGCGCCCCGGGGCCGCTGGACAGCGAAAGCGGGCGCATCCTCAATCCGCCCCGGTTTGAGCGCTGGCACGGCGTGGACATCGGCAAGCGTCTGTCGAGTGCTCTGGGGCTGCCCGCCTATCTGGAACACGACGTGTGCGCCATGGCGCTGCATCAGCGAAACACAGGGCGCAGCCGGAACTTTATGCTGCTGTTCATCGACATCGGCATCGGCGCGGCCATCGTGTCCGACGGGGAGCTGCTGGGGAATTTTACCGGCGAGCTGGGTCACACCACCATCCGTTTCGACGGGCGGCTGTGCGAGTGCGGCAACCGGGGGTGTCTGGAAACCTATGCGTCCATCCCGGCGCTGCTGGAGGGTTCCGGCTTCCGGGATTGGTTCGACCTCGTTAACCATGCGGACGAGCCGGAAGCCCGGCACCTTCTCGATCAGGAGGCGGTCTACCTGTCGGCGGGCTTAATCAACCTGCTGAATCTGATCCCCGTGGACAGCATCTACCTGGCCGGGGACATCTGCTGCCGGCACGAGCTTCTGGTGGAGCGTCTCCGGCGGGAGATCGGCGGAAAAGCGCTGTACCGGGACAGAAATGAGACCCGCATTTTCCCGGTGGCGGATACCCCCAATATGGGCATATTGTCGGCGGCGGAAGTGGTTTTTTCCCGGTTTTTTACGGTGTGACCAGAGAAATGACCAGATTGGCCGCTCCCGCCATCAGCATGATCAGAATGGGGCTGAGCTTCGTCTTCCGCAGAAGCAGAAACGCCACGGCGAACAGGGCGACCATATTCCAGTTCGTTCCGGAAAGGCGGATCGCGCCGCTCCAAAAGGCGTTGCGCAGAATCAGCATACCCGCCGAAGCGATCATGGCCACCACCGCCGGACGCAGGGAGCCGAGAACGCTCTGCAAAACCGCAATGTTGCGGTACTTTAGGTAGAGCTTTGCAATCAGCGTCACCAGAATGCAGGCGGGGAGAATGCAACCTGCGGTGGCTACCAGCGCCCCCGGGACGCCGGCGATTTTCGTTCCCACGAAGGTTGCGGAGTTGACGGCGATGGGGCCGGGGGTCATTTCCGCAATGGTCACGAGATCGGTAAACTCGCTCATGGACAACCATTGGTGTTCGGTGACGATCTGCGCCTGAATGAGCGGCATGGCGGCGTACCCGCCGCCGAAGCTCAGGGCGCCGATTTGCAGAAAGCTGAGAAGCAGCTGCAAGTAGATCATTTGGCGTTCCTCCTTTGGGAAATCACGGTGCGGATAACGCCGATGACGATACAGGACAGAATGACGTATACCACATTGATCCGGAAAACGTAGGTCGCGGCAAATGCGGTTAACATAATAACAGCGGAGATCACGGATTTCTGCTTCAGGACGCCGCCGCCCATGTCGATTACCACGGAGGCGATGACCGCGCCCACACCGGCCTGCATACCGGAAAGGACGTTGCTGACGATGTAGTTGTCCCGGAACAGCTCATAAAAAAAGGAGATCACCGTGATAATGAGAAACGGCGGGATGATGGTTGCGATAATGGCGGTGATGGCGCCCAGGACCCCCGCCAGCTTGAAGCCCACCACGATCGCCCCGTTGACGGCGATGGCGCCGGGGGCGGACTGGGCAATGGCAATAAGATCCAGCATTTCGTCCTCCTGGATCCAGTGCAGCTCATCCACAAATTTCTGCTTCATCAGCGTGACGATGACGTAGCCGCCGCCGAAGGTAAACGCGCTTAAATACAGCGTGGAGAAAAACAATTTCGCCAGAATTTTCTTTTTGTCAGTCATACTTCTACCTCCTCATACCCCCAGTTTACCAGCACTTTACTTATTTGTAAAATAGAATTATTATATGAAATATATAATAAAAACGATATGAATGGAGTGAACGCCATGACGCTGCGGCACATGAAGATTCTGGTGGAGGTTTACCGTCAGAACAGCGTGACCAGGGCTGCCCAGGCGCTGCACCTGTCCCAGCCCTCGGTAAGTCTGGCGCTGCGGGAATTGGAGGATTACTACGGTGTGACGCTGTTCGAGCGGGTGGGACGCCGGATATCCCCCACGGAGTGCGGCCGGGAATTTTACGGCTACGCCGTCCATGTGGTGTCGCTGATGGACGAGCTGGAAACCCGGATGCGCAACTGGGACGCCATCGGCACCGTCCGCATCGGGGCGACGGTCACCATCGGCACCTATCTTCTGCCGGAGCTGGTGCGGCGGTATCAGGCGGAATTTCCGGCGCTGCATGTAGACGTGCAGGTTTGCCGCGCCAGTCAGGTGGAACAGCTGGTTCTGGACAACCGCATTGACCTGGGGCTGATCGAGACCCAGCCGGAGCACGAGGAGCTGGTAGCCGTCCCCTTTTCCCGGGATGAATTGCAGGCCATCGTGCCGCCAAGCTCCCCGCTCGCGGGGCGGGGGGAAGTGGCCATTCAGGAGCTGGCGCAGTTCCCCTTTCTGATGCGGGAGCCGGGGAGTGCCGGAAGGAAGGCGCTGGACGGGTATCTGGCGCTGCACCGGCTTTCGGTGCAGCCCGCCTGGGAAAGCGTCAGCACCCAGGCGCTGATCAAGGCGGTCGTGGAGGGGCTTGGGGTGGCGGTGCTGCCGAAACTCCTGATTCAGCAGGATGTTGCCAGCGGCAACGTGGTGCCGCTGACGCTGCAGGAGCCGCTGCGGCGAACCCTGAATATCGTGTACCACAAGCGGAAATATCTCTCCGAGAGTATGCAGCGCTTCATCGCGCTGTGCCGGGAGACGGGGGAACAGTAGAAAAAAGCACGGTGCAGTCCCGGTAAAAGGGGCTGCACCGTGTTTCATTTAGTGCATTTCTTCGATATGGTAGATGTAATCCAGCGAGGACAGCGCCTCGATGATCTCCACGTGGGTCTTGTATTTTTTCAGCTCCTGGGAGCAGATGGTCAACGAAATGGAATACACGCTCAGCCCGGAACCGGCGTAGGCCTGGTTGGATTCGATGTCGTCGATGCGCAGACCTAAGCGGCGGCTCACCGTGACGAAATCCCGGAGATAGAAGCTGCTTTTCAGCTCCATGTGGACTTCAAAATGGTTGGAGCGGTTTTTCAGGTACGCTTCAAAGGCAGGGAAGCCCGCGAGGATACAGAGCAGGAAAACGTACACGATCAGCGTCAGGGCATACAGCCCCGCGCCGGTGGCGAAGCCCAGAATGCAGCAGCTCACCAGTCCCGCCGAGGTGGTCAGTCCCTTGATCTGCCCCCGGGAGGAATAGAGAATGGAGTTGGCGCTGACGGAGGTGACGGCCAGCAGCGTCGCCGCCGACAGCAGCGGCAGCTTGCAGCCCAGAAGCACGTATACGTATTGATCCAGCAGCATGGACACCGTGGCGGAGAAGGCCGCAAGCACGAAGGTGCGCAGACCGGCGCTGTGCCGCTTGCTGGAGCGCTCACAGCCGATGGAGGCCGCCAGCGCCACGATCAGCGCGATGCGCAGGAGTGCCGAGCCGAGATTCAGACCCGCGCTCCAGGCACCAAGCAGACCCGCAATGGGATCCTCTATGGACAGTAGTTCCTTCATTTCCGTTTCCTCCCCGGCATGGCGGTGTTGGCTTTCCCCGGCGTCCCGAAGAACGCCTCCATCTGGGCGGAATGCTCCGCCGCGGCTTCGGTGAATGCCTGTTCGTCCTCGTAATAGGGATTGTTGTGCTTGGGCAGCTCCTGCTGAATGGCCTGAATCCGGGCAATCAGCAGCTCCACCTCAGACTTTGGCGGCTGCCCCGGCTCCGTAGCCGGAATGGGTGCCAGATCCTCCAGCTTGTTGGAGTAGGAGCCGGACAGGTACAGCGACAGCTTGGCGCAGGCGGGGCCGATCAGCTCGTAAAGCACGCTGGACGCCAGAATGATGGTTTCCAGGGCGTTGCCCACCTCGCCGCCCAGCGTCCGGGCGCCGGTGGCCGCCAGACCGATGGCCACGCCCGCCTGGGGAATCAGGGCAAGTCCCAGGAAATTGCGAACCTTTTTGTCCTTTTTCGTCACAAGGCAGCCCAGGAACGCACCGGCATACTTGCCCACGATACGTACCAGAAAATAGAGGATGCCGACCACCACCAGCGGCGTTGTGCCGATGCTCTCGGAGTTGTCCACCAGGGCATCCAGGTCAAAGTTCAGACCCGAGCGCACGAAGAACAGCAGCAGAATGGGGGGGCTGAAATAGTTGAGCTGCTGGAACAGCCGCTTGTCGTCGGTGAGGTTCACGTAGACCATGCCCATGGACATGCACCCCAGCAGCGGGGAAACGTCCAGCATGGCGCAGATGCCGCAGAAGGCGAACAGCAGGGCAATGGAGACGATGAGCCGGTTATCCGTGGAGCGCTTGTGGAGCAGCAGCTTCAGGAAGAAGCCGAAGCCACCGCCCAGCAGAAGCACCAGCGCGTTGATGGCCAACGGCTTCAGCACGGCACCGGCATGGAACGCGCCGGTGGCCGAGGCCAGCGCCACGGAAATGGCGATGCTGTAGGCAACCAACCCCACCACGTCATCCAGCGCCACCACCTGCAAAAGGGTGTCCACGAAGTCGCCCCTGGCGTGGGTCTGGCGGATGGTCATAACGGTGGAGGCCGGCGCGGTGGCCGAAGCCAGGGCGGCAAGGACGATGGAGAAATTCAGCTCCAGTCCCAGCACGAAAAAGGTGATGATAAACACCAGCACCGAGGCAAGGATCGCTTCAAACACCGTGATGATCATGACCTTTGCGCCGCTTTTTTTCAGCGTGTCGAATTTGAAGAATTCGCCGGTGCTGAAAGCGATAAAGGCCAGCGCGATATCGGCGATGAAATCCATGCCGTCGATCACGTTTCCCGGCACCAGATTCAGGCAGTAGGGGCCGATGAGGATGCCCGCCACGATGTACGCCGTGACGTTGGGCAGCCGCAGCCGCTTGGTGACGCGGGTGGCCGCGAAGCCGCAGATCAGTATCAGCGCGATGGAAACGATGATCACGGAGACGGTGTCCGTAATATGCAGCTTTTCGTAAAATGGGGTCAGCAAAGGACAACGCTCCCTTCTAATATGATAAGTGTGGAGGGCTTTCGGCACACGTGCCGCGAACCGCTCCTGTTGAATTTTTATATGATACACACAAATGGAAAAAAAATCAACCCTTATTTTTTTGGAATAAATGATAAAATTCAAAATCGCCGCCGGAACCGCACTGCCGGGGAGAAAAACGAACGCCCGGTATCCCCCCGGGGGGCTTCTCAAATTGACGAAAGGGGGATACAATATGGGAAAACCAATCCGGGAGAGAAAAGCATGGAAGATTGCGCCATTGAAGACAGAGTTGTACGCTATTGGACGATACGGTCCCGCGACTTTGGAGCCGTGCGGAAAAACGAGCTGGGAAGCATCATGGGGCGGCGCTGGCAGGAGGAGCTGGAAGCCCGGCTGCCCGCAAAGACGCCCCTGAACATTCTGGACGTGGGTACCGGCACCGGATTCTTTGCCATCCTCATGGCGCGGCTGGGACACAGGGTGACGGGCATCGACCTGACCCCCGCCATGCTGGAGGAAGCCGCCGCCATGGCGGCAAGCCTTGGACTGGACATCGCCTTCCGCCATATGGATGCCCAGGAGCCGGATTTTCCGGAGGGCACCTTCGACGTTGTCCTCAGCCGGAATCTGACCTGGACGCTGCCGCAGCCGGAGAAAGCCTACGCCGAGTGGTACCGGGTGCTGAAGCCGGGCGGACTGCTCCTGAACTTTGACGCGGACTACGCGGCCAACGTGCGCAGCGAAAGCACCCAGAACTGCTCCGTAGCGCCGGACAGCCCCTACGGCCACGTGGGCATGACGGAGGCGCTGGTGGAGGAAAACAACGCCATCACCCTGGCGCTGGACGTGGGGCAGAAGCGGCCTGCCTGGGACGAAGCCGTGCTGAAAAAGGTCGGGTTTTCCCGCTGCCGGACGGATTTGACGGTAGGCCGGCGGGTGCTGGGGAAGGCTGACCTGGTTCATGCGCCCATGTTCGGCGTGTTTGCGCAGAAATAGTTTTGAACGCCGCGGGGCTTTTTGGTTCCGCGGCGTGATTTCACTATTTTCCGTAATTTTTTATCGATTTACAACCCCCCGGGGGGCTTCCGCTGTCCCCTTTCCCGTGCTAGTATATGGCTATACAAACACACGTTTCCAAAATTCCCCCTCGCTGTTCTCACAGTCGGACGGGGGCAGGAGGATTTCATATGAACCGGTTTGCTACTTATGAGGAAGAAAATATCCACTACTGGACGCACCGCGCCCCCGGATACTCCGGCGTGAATCAGGAGGAACTGGCGACGGATCAGAAGCGCGTCTGGGGACGCACCATTCAGGAGCGGATCGCCGCCCGTTTCCCGGGAAGAAAACCCGGCTCCATCCGGGTGCTGGACGTGGGTACGGGGCCGGGCTTTTTCGCCATCATCCTGGCGAGAATGGGCTATCAGGTGACCGCCGTAGACTATACCGCCTCCATGCTGGAGGAAGCCCGGCGCAACGCGGGCGCCCTCGCGGACAAGATCGCCTTTCTCCAGATGAACGCGGAGGAGCTGATGTTCGCGGATCACAGCTTTGACGTTCTGGTCACCCGGAACGTGACCTGGAATCTCCACGACCCGGAGAAGGCTTATGGCCACTGGACGCGGGTTCTCGCTCCCGGCGGGCTGCTGCTGAACTTCGATGCCAACTGGTACCGGTATCTGTGGGACGAGGAGGCGGAGCTGGGTCACAGGCGGGATCGGGAGAATCTGGCCGTCTCCGACGTGCGGGACGAGAACGCCGGCACGGACGTGGACGCCATGGAGGCCATTGCCCGGAAGACCCCCTTGTCCCGGCAGCACCGCCCCCAGTGGGACCTGCGGGTTCTCGGCCGCTTCGGCATCCAGGCCAGCGCCGACGAGAACATCTGGCAGCGGGTCTGGACGAAGGAGGAGCGCATCAACAACGCCTCCACGCCCATGTTCCTCATTGAGGGACGGAAAGCAGGCCTGCTGGAAAGTTAAGGAAGTGTAAGCTTTCTAAAGGGGATATCCATTTTGAACAAATATATCGGCAAGCGCTTTTTGCAGCTGATCCCGGTGCTGCTGGGCATTACCTTCCTGTCCTTTGCCATGATGCGCGCCGCAGGCAGCGACGCCATTATCGAGCTGTACGGCGACAAGGGCGCGGTAGCCCAGGAGATCATCGACGCCAAGCGGGCGGAGCTGGGGCTTGACCAGCCCTTCCTCGTGCAGTACGGCTCCTGGCTGAAGGGGCTGCTCACCGGCGATATGGGCGTCAGCTACGTTTCCGGGAAGGATGTGTTCGGGACGTTTGTGTCCAAGCTCCCGGCGACGCTGCTGCTGACGGCGCTCTCCATCGGGGCGACCGTAATTATTTCCATTCCGCTGGGCATCTGGGCGGCGGTGAAGCACGATAAATTTACAGACTATGTTCTGCGGTTTTTCAGCTTCATCGGCAACAGTTTGCCGAACTTTTTTGTGGCGCTGCTGCTGATGCAGCTATTTTCCATAAAATGGAAGCTGCTGCCCGTGATTTCCGGCGGGACAACATTACAGAGCGCCATTCTCCCCACCCTGACCCTGGCCATTGCCATGTCCGCCAAGTACATGCGGCAGGTCAGAGCCGCGGTGCTGGAGGAACTGAGCAAGGACTACGTTCTCGGCGCGGCGGCAAGAGGCGTGCGCGGGCGGGTGATTCTGTGGAAAAGCGTGCTGAAATCCGCCATGCTCACCATTCTGACCCTGCTGGCGCTGTCCATCGGCAGTTTGCTCGGCGGCACGGCCATTATTGAAAGCATCTTCATGTGGGACGGCGTGGGGAAGCTGGCGGTGGACGCCATCACCATGCGGGACTACCCCCTCATTCAGGCTTATGTGGTCTGGATGGCGATCATTTACGTGATGGTGAATCTGGTCACGGACATTCTCTACCACGTCCTCGACCCGAGAATCCGACTGGGGGTGCAGGCGGGATGAAGACCGGAAAAACCTCCATCGGCGCAGTCAGGCGAAACACGGTGAAAGCCCGCCTGATTCTTTTTTCCCTCCTGGCAATCGCCCTGATTGTTTGCTCCTTCTTTTCGGAGTACCTGACGCCCTATGACCCGTACCTCCAGAATCTGGACATCGCCAAACAGGCGCCTACCAAAGCCCATCCTCTGGGGACAGACCGGTACGGACGGGATATGCTGTCCCGGGTCATCGCCGGAAGCCGGGCGAGTATTTTTTCCACGCTTTTGCTGGTGGCCGTCATCACGACCCTGGGTACGGCCGTGGGCGTAACCTGCGGCTGGGTCGGCGGCCTAACCGATACGGTGCTGATGCGCATTTCCGACGTGTTCCTGGCGTTTCCCGGCCTGGTGTTCGCTCTGGCAGTGGCGGGGGTTCTGGGCGGCGGACTGCAAAACGCCATTGTCGCGCTGGCGGCGATCTCCTGGCCGAAGTATGCCCGGATCGCCCGCAGCCAGACCCTTTCTCAAAAAGAAACCCAGTGGATGAAGGCCGTCCGGCTGTCCGGCAGCAGCGCGGCAAAGATCATCCTCAAGCACATTCTGCCCAACATCATCGGCTCCGTTCTGGTCACGGCCATGCTGGACATCGGAACCATGATGATGGAGCTGGCTGCGCTGAGTTTTCTGGGGCTGGGCGCGAAGCCGCCGATTCCCGAATGGGGCAGCATGATGAGCGACACCAGAAGCCTCATGACCACCTCCCCGTGGATCACCTTCAGTCCCGGCATTGCCATTTTCATTTCGGTGATGATCTTCAACCTTCTGGGCGACACCATCCGGGACTATGCAGACCCCAAGAGCCGGAGGTAGAAAATGGAAACCTTACTGAGATACGAACATGTGGATATCTCCTATCTGGGGCAACCCGCCGTGGAGGACGTGAGCTTTCATCTGTCCCCCGGCGAAATCCTGGGCATTGTGGGGGAAAGCGGCAGCGGCAAATCCACCCTGATCAAAGCGGCTATGGGTCTGCTTGGCAGTGAAGGCCGCGTCACCGGGGGGAGCATCTGGTACAAAGGGCAAAATCTCACTGCACTTCCCCAAAAGGAATTGCGCAAGCTCTGCGGCCCGGCGCTGGGCTATATCTTCCAGAGCGCGGGCAGCACCTTCTGCCCCATCCGCACGGTGGGAGCGCAGCTGTATGAGGCCATGCGGGAACACGGCAGAATTTCCAAGGCGGCGTTTGAAGAGCGCGCGCTGGAAATGCTCGCCAAGCTGGGCTTTGAAGACGGGAAGCGGATTCTCACAAGCTACCCCTTCGAGCTTTCCGGCGGGATGCAGCAGCGGGTGGGCATTGCCGCCGCCATGCTGTTAAGCCCCAGCGTTCTTCTTGCGGACGAGCCGACCTCCGCGCTGGACGTGACCCTGCAGAAGCAGGTGGTGGAGGAAATGCGGATGGTGCGGGACACCTTCGGCACCGCCATCGTCCTGGTTGCCCACAATCTGGGCGTCATCGGCGCCATGGCCGACAATGTGCTGGTGCTGAAGGACGGCAAGACCGTGGAATACGGAAAAACCTGGGATATCCTGACAAATCCCCAGGCAGACTATACCAAGGCGCTTCTTGCGGCCGTACCCCGGCTTCGGAGGTGAAGACATGGAACCGATTCTGATAGTCAACGGTCTGACCAAGACCTTCTCCCGGCAGGGGCAGGCGGATTTTACCGCCGTGAAAAATATCGGCTTTGACCTGTTCCCCGGCGAATGCCTCGCCATCATCGGGGAAAGCGGCAGCGGCAAAACCACCGCCGTCAACATGATTGCCCGGCTGGTGGAGTCCTCCTCCGGCTCCGTTTTTCTGGACGGCGAGGACATCACTCACCTGAAAGGCAAGCCGCTGCGGGAGGTTTACAAAACCATGCAGATGGTTTTCCAGACCCCGGCGGACTCCTTTGACCCCCGCCGCACGTTGGGCGACGGTATCGGCGAAAGCCTGCGAAACGCCGGACTTTCCCGAAAGAAAACCCGGGAAAAAGTGGAGGCCCTCCTGAAAGACTGCGGCCTGCCCACGGAATATGCCGACCGCTACCCCCATCAGGTCAGCGGTGGACAGTGCCAGCGGGCGGCGATTGCAAGAGCCTTGGCCATCGAACCCCGGCTCCTGATCTGCGACGAGATCACCTCCGCACTGGATGTGACGGTGCAGAAGGAAATTCTGGAGCTACTGAACACCCTGAGAACCCAGCGGGGACGTGACCTCTCCATTCTCTTTATCTGCCACGATATTTCTTTGGTACAGCAGTTCTGCGACCGGGTGCTGGTGATGTATCATGGCAAGATCGTGGAGGAAGGTACCCCGGATGAAGTCATCCGCAATCCCCAAAACGATTACACCAAACGCTTAATTGACAGCGTACTATCATGATGTTATGCCGTGACGTCCGGCAGGACATAAATATTGACTACGAAAGGAATCCATCATGAGAAAGATCATTTCTCTCCTGCTGACTGCCTGTCTGGCAGCTGCACTGCTGACCGGCTGCGGCGGCAAAGCTCCCGAGGGCGGTACGGCAGCCAAAAAAACCATGGTCATCGGCGACACCACCTTCAACTCCGAAAACTGGGAAGAAACCGTTGACCCCCACCGCACCTACAACGGCTGGGCCTGCATCCGCTACGGCATCGGGGAAACCCTGGTGCATTACACCGATGCTATGGAGCTGGAACCCTGGCTGGCCACCGACTGGACAAACGACGGCGGCTGCACCTGGACGATCACCCTCCGCAGCGGCGTGAAATTCTCCTCCGGCCGGGACATGGACGGCGAAGCCGTAAAGCAGTGCCTGAACCATCTGCTGGAAACCCACGACCGCGCCCCCAGCGACACGAAGATCGTGGACGTGGCCGCCGACGGCCAGGTATTGACCGTCACCACCAGTGAGCCAAACCCCGCCCTGATGAACTATCTGGGCGACCCCTACGGCTGCATCATCGATGTGGACGCGTCGGATTTTGAAAACGGCATTGTCGTTGGCACCGGCCCCTACGTCGTAAAGGAGCTGGTCACGGACGACCATCTGACCCTGACCCCCAACACCCAGTATTGGGACGGCACGCCCAAACTGGACGAGCTGACCATCCGCACCCTTAGTAACGGCGACACTCTCTCCGCCGCCCTACAGGCCGGGGACATCGACGCCGCCTACGGCATGGCCTATGAGGCCTACCCCAATTTTGAAAACGGCGGTTATCAGTTCTCCGCCATCCAGACCTCCCGCGCCTTCTTCGGCTCCATGAACATGACCAGTCCCATTATTCAGGACGCCGCCGTCCGCAAGGCCATTGCCATGGGCATCAACAAGGAGGGCTTCGTGAAGACCCTCTTGGACGGCCACGGCGTCGCGGCCAACGGCGCGTTCCCCGACGGCTTCTCCACCTTCGGCGGCGAGCATGTCACGGCGGAAGCCTACGACCCCGAGGGTGCCAAGGCGGTTCTGGAGGAAGCGGGCTGGGTGGATTCCGACGGCGACGGCATCCGGGAAAAGGACGGCGTGAAGCTGACCGTCCGCTGGCTGACCTACCCATCCCGTCAGGAGCTGCCCCTGCTGGCCGAGTCCGCCCAGGCGTCCCTCAAAGAGATCGGCATTGACGTGGATATCAACTGCACCGCAAACCGCCGGGAGTTCCTGGCGGACATGGGCAGCTGGGATATTTACGCCTCCGCGCTGGTGACAGCCCCCTCCGGCGACCCCCAGTATTTCTTCACGACCTCCTGCGTTCCGGGCATGAGCTACAATTTTGGCGCTTATGACAATCCGGAGGTCACGGCGCTGATAGAGCAGCTGTCCCGGGAATTTGACCCCGCCAAACGGGGGGAGCTGGCGGTTACGCTTCAGCAGATGATTCTGGACGACAACGCCTACGTCTTCTGCTCCTTCCTGCAAATGAACATGATCTCCAAGGAAAACGTCCAAAACTACACCGCCCACGCCTGCGATTACTACCAGGTCACGGCTGACCTCGATATCACGTAAGGCAAAAGAAACCTCTCGACGATTGCCTCCCTTTGTGGTACAATACCCGCAAAGGGAGGTTTTCCTATGGCCGCAGAACAGCCGAATAATATACAAAAGCCCCTGTGCGCAGGACTGCTGGCCCATGTGGACGCGGGGAAGACTACGCTCAGCGAGGCGATGCTCTATGAAGCCGGGGCGCGGCGCACCCTGGGGCGGGTCGATCATCAGGATGCGTTTTTGGATACCCACGCGCTGGAACGGGCAAGAGGCATCACCATTTTTTCCAAACAGGCGCTGCTGGAAACGGAGCACCGCGCCGTCACCCTGGTGGACACCCCCGGGCATGTGGATTTTTCCGCCGAAGCCGAGCGCATCATGCCGGTGCTGGACTGCGCCGTGCTGGTCATCAGCGGCACCGACGGCGTCCAGGCCCACACCCTGACCCTGTGGCGGCTGCTGGAACGCTACCAGGTGCCGACGTTTTTGTTTCTCAACAAAATGGACCTGTCCGGAATGGGGCAGGACAAACTGCTGGCCGAGCTGCGGCAGCAGCTCAGCCCCGCCTGCGTGGACTTCACCGCATCCCCGGAGGAGATCGCGGAAAATGCCGCCATGTGCGACGAAGCACTGCTGGAAAACTATCTGGAAACCGGCGGCGTTACGGCGGGAAACCTCCGGGCGCTGATCGCCGGACGGAAGCTGTTCCCCTGCTGCTTCGGCTCCGGGCTGAAACTGGAGGGCGTGGGAACGCTGCTGGATATTCTGGACGAATACGCCCCGGAAACGGTCTATCCCGGCGAATTTTCCGCGAAAGTCTATAAAATCTCCCGGGATCCCCAGGGAAACCGCCTGACCTGGATGAAGGTCACCGGCGGCAGCCTGAAGGTTCGCTCCACGCTGCGTTATGTCAACCGGAAAAACGAACCGCGGGAGGAAAAGATCGTACAGCTGCGGCGGTACTCCGCCGACAAATTCACCGCCCCGGAGGAAGTTTCCGCCGGGCAGCTGGCCGCGGTGACGGGGCTTTCCGAAACCTACGCGGGGCAGTCTCTGGGGGCGGAACCGGCGGGGCAGCCCTATGTGCTGGAGCCGGTCATGACCTACCGGGTGAATCTGCCCGGAGGTACCGACCCGGCGCAGGTTCTGCCCAAACTGCGGCAGCTGGAGGAAGAGGAACCCCAGCTGCGTCTGCTCTGGGAGAACGGGCAGATTCACGTACAGATGATGGGGCGGGTGCAGCAGGAGATTTTCCGCAGTCTGGTGCAGCAGCGCTTCTCTCTGGACGTGACCCTCAGCGACCAGCGGATTTTTTACAAGGAAACCATTGAAAACGCGGTGGAGGGCGTCGGGCATTTTGAGCCCCTGCGTCACTATGCCGAGGTGCATCTGCTGCTGGAGCCGCTGCCCGCCGGCAGTGGTCTGGTATTCGACACCGTCTGCCCAACGGACGTACTGGATGTCAATTATCAGCGGCTGATCCTGACCCATCTGGAAGAAAAAGTCCACCGGGGCGTCCTGGTGGGCGGGCCGATCACGGACATGAAGATCACGCTGCTTGTGGGCAAGGCGCACTTGAAGCACACCGAGGGCGGGGATTTCCGTCAGGCGACCTACCGGGCAGTCCGTCAGGGGCTGATGCAGGCGAAATCCGTCCTGCTGGAGCCATGGTATGAATTCTGCCTGACCATGCCCACGGAGCAGATCGGCCGCGCCATCACGGACATCCGCGCCATGGGCGGCGAATTTGACGCGCCGGAGGCCGCCGGGGCGCTGTCCACGGTGAAAGGGCTTGTCCCCGCGTCGGAGATCAAGGACTACGCCGACACCCTGGCAGCCTACACCCAGGGGCTTGGCAGGATGCAGCTGACCCTCCACGGCTATGCCCCCTGCCACAATACCGATGCCGTGGTCGCGGAAACCGGCTACGACCCGGAGGCCGATCTGGCCAACACCCCGGACTCCGTCTTCTGCGCCCATGGGGCGGGCTTCACCGTCAAGTGGAATCAGGTGAAGGACTATATGCACTTGGAAAGCGGTCTGAAGGAGGAAAAAGCCCCCCAGATTATCACCTGCAACGTCCGCCTGGACGACAAGGAGCTGGAAAAAATCATGGAGCGGGAGTTCGGCCCCATTCGCCGCCCCGTCTACGGCGTCTCCAACCGTCCCGCGGCTGACGATGTCGCTATCCGCACGCCCCGGCAGAAGTATATCATCGTGGACGGCTATAACATAATTTTCGCATGGGACGACCTGGCGGCGCAGGCCAAGGACGATCTGGACGCTGCCCGGCGGCAGCTGTGCGACCGGCTTTCCAGCTACGCGGGCTTCACCAAGAGCCGTCTGGTGGTGGTATTTGACGGCTATAAGCAGAAGGGCAACCCCGGCGAAAAGAGCCAGTTCCACAACATTCAGGTGGTCTACACCAAGGAAGGTCAGACCGCCGATGCTTACATTGAAGCGCTGGCCCACGAGATCGGCCGGGACTACGCCGTCCGGGTGGCGTCCTCCGACGGACTGGTGCAGCTGTCCTCCTTCGGAAGCGGCGTGCTGCGGATGTCCGCCCGGGAGCTTCACGAGGAAGTGGAAGCGGCAAGAGCGGAGATGCAGAAGCATTACCGGAAGTAAAGTATATCATTTTTGGCAAAGAAAGGGATTCCATTTTTGAAAAAAATCATGTATAATGACGGCACAACATTGCCGGGAGGTACTGCCATGCTCCAGACGACCCATTCTGACGACCCTCACGTTCAGGAAAAAATCGACAAGATGGCCAAGCGCGACCGGAAGATCGAGCAGTTTTTCCGCTGGGCGCTGAATATTATGGAGTGGATCATTGCCGGGATCACCCTCATTGCGCTGGTGGGTGCGCTGGGCATTGAGGTTGCGAACATGTTCACCGAGGGGACGGCGTATTTTGCCGACGTCAGCCACATGCTCCATAACCTGCTGTCCATTGTGGTGGGACTGGAATTCGTGCGAATGCTGATCGACACCACCCCCGCCAACATTCTGGAGGTGCTCACCGTAGCCATCACCCGCCACGTGATTCTGAGCCACGACGACCCCTGGAGCAATGTGGCTTGCATCGCCTGCATTGCGGGGCTGTTCGCCATCCGCCGCTTCCTGGTGCGCCGCAGTGAGCTTCGTCAGGAAATGGTAGACTCCGAATAAGGACAAAAACAGCCCCGCCGGCCGGCGGGGCTGTTGACAAAACGGAAGTTCTGGGATATACTATGGATACAGGGGTGCTGCCAGTAGGTCGGTTCCCCAACGTGGCTAAAAGAAGTAGCTGTGAGCTGGGGAGCTTAGGCAGCTACTTCTTTTTGTTATCATGTATCTGGATAACCAGAGAGATAATAGCGACAATGACCATGCAAAAAGTGAGTAAATCTTCCCATGTAACCATAATCGTCCCCCCTTTCAACAGGGGGCAAAAGAAGCATCACCCCCGAAAAAAACGAGGGGAACCGCCTACCGGGGCGCTGCTGGCAGCACCAGAAACAGCATATCACACCATTCGACAGATTGCAAGGAAAAAAGCGGGGCGTATCGCTGCAATGCCATGATACGCCCCGCTTTCGAGTTCATCATAAAAACGGAATTTTTTATTATGTACCGCTATCAGCCGTGGAAAGCGTCCAGCGCCAGCTTGAACGCGCCGTATGCGCCCGCGTCATTGCCAAGAGACGCCAAGGTAAACCGTGCGCCGCTGGCGGCGTGGAATACGTACTTGCGGAAATAGGGAACGATGCCGTCGATCAGCATCTGACCCGCCTTGCTGACGCCGCCGCCGATGACTACCACCTCCGGGTCAACGGTGGAGCAGACGTTGCCCAGGAACTCACCCATGTAGGCGTAATACCGGTCGAGAATACTGAGCGCTTCCTTGTCCCCGGCCTTGCCCGCGTCGAAGATATCCTTGCAGGTCAGGTTTTTAAGCGTCCGCAGGGAGCTGGGGGCGTCGGTGCTGTCCAAATGGCGCTTGGCCAGACGGACGATGCCGGTGGCGGAGCAGTACTGCTCCACGCACCCCCGCTTTCCGCAGTTGCAGGGGACAGTCTCGTCCCGGTTCAGGACGAGGTGGCCGATCTCCGCGCCGGAGCCGTGAGCGCCGTGGAGCAGCTTTCCCTCCACCACGATGCCGCCGCCCACGCCGGTACCCAGGGTGACGAAGACCATGTTATCGCAGCCCTGGCCGCCGCCCTTCCAGAATTCGCCCAGCGCCGCCACGTTGGCGTCGTTGCCCGCCTTTACGGGGAAGCCGGTCAGCTCGGTGAGCTTCTGGGCAATGTTGAACACATCCCAGCCCAGATTGATGCACCGGTTCACCACGCCCTTGGCGTTGACGGGGCCGGGAACGCCGATGCCCAGACCCAGGATATCGGAATCCGGGATTTTGTGCCCGGTGAGAAACGCCCGGACGGACGCCGCGATATCCGGCAAGATCCGGACGCCGTTATCCGACGTATCCGTGGGGATTTCCCATTTTTCCAGCATTTTTCCGGTTTCATCAAAATAGGCGATCTTGACGGTGGTGCCGCCGAGATCGATGCCGAATCCGTATTTCATAGTCAGTTCCTCCTGCGTGATAAAAAGGTTCTTTCTCCATTATACATATTTCGCGCAAAAAAGCCAGTGAAAAATGAAAAAACTTCGGCACAGTTCCCATGGAAACTTTTTGTGAAGGGGCTTGCGTTTCCGGCAAATTTGCTGTAACATATGAGGGAATCGAATCGATAAACGAAAGGACGTGTCCCACGACATGATTAAAGTTGATATCTCCAACGTATGGGGTCAGGTCACCCTGTCCGATCTGCTGGCCATGGAAAAGGAAGTCGCCGCCGCCCACGCTACGCTGGCGGACGGCACCGGCGCAGGCAACGATTTTCTCGGCTGGCAGAACCTGCCCGTTCGGGAGGCCACGGAGGAAATCACCCGCATCCGGCAGGTGGCGGAGAAAATCCGCAGCGATTCCGACGTATTTGTGGTCATCGGCATCGGCGGCTCCTACCTTGGCCCCCGGGCTGCCATTGAGCTGCTCCAGGGTCCCAACCACAACATCGGTAAGGGCAAGGGCAACCCCCAGATCTTCTTCGCCGGCAACGGCCTGAGCACCCGCCACTGGAACGAGCTGACCCGGCTGCTGGAGGGCAAGGACTTCTCCATTGCCATCATCTCCAAATCCGGCACCACCACCGAACCCGCCATTGCCACCCGCGCCCTGCGCTGGATGCTGGAGCGGAAGTACGGCACCGAGGGCGCCAAGAGCCGCATCTACGCCATCACCGACCCCTGCAAGGGCGCTCTGCGCCAGATGGCCACGGAAGAGGGCTGGGAGACCTTCGTGATCCCCCCCGATGTGGGCGGCCGGTTCTCCGTGCTGACCCCCGTGGGTCTGCTGCCTCTGGCTGTGGCCGGCATCGACATCATGGAACTGATGAACGGCGCCGCCGACGCCAAGGGGAGCTACGACCTGCGCTCCTTTGAAAATCCCGTCTGGCAGTATGCCGCCGTGCGGAACCTGCTGTACCGCAACGGCAAGGCTATGGAAATTTTTGAGAGCTACGAGCCGGGCTTCAAGATGTTCGGCGGCTGGTGGCAGCAGCTGTTCGGCGAGTCCGAGGGCAAGGACGGCAAGGGTCTGTTCCCCGTAACCGCCGAGTTCACCGCCGACCTCCACTCTCTGGGTCAGATGATCCAGCAGGGTCAGCGGAACATTTTTGAGACCATGGTTCGCTTCGATCCTCCCGCTGCCCTGTACACCATCGGCTCCGACTGGAAGAATCTGGACGGTCTGAACTACCTGGAGGGCAAGACCCTGGACTTCGTGGACGAGAAGGCGTACCTCGGCACCGTGGCCGCCCATGTGGACGGCGGCGTGCCTGTCATCACCATGGACTGCGGCGAGCTGAACGACCGGAAGGTGGGCGAGCTGTTCTACTTCCTGGAGCTGTGCTGCGGCGTTTCCGCGTACATCCTGGACGTCAACCCCTTCAACCAGCCCGGCGTGGAGCTGTACAAGCGCAACATGTTCCAGCTCCTGGGCAAGCCCGGTTACGAGAAGTAAATCTATGTACATAGGGCGGATGTTTCCGCCCTATGTTTTTTCCAGAAAAAACATTTGTCTAATCTGCAAATTAGTAGTTGCAAATTAGCGCGATTGCTGGTAGAATGTGCATAAGCCAATATGCTGGCAAGCAAAGGAGGACTTTCCTATGATTCATGTTATTATGGGCCTGAAAGGCTCCGGCAAGACCAAGAAGCTGATCGATGCCATCAACGCGGCTGTGGCGGACGCCCACGGCGATGTCGTCTGCATTGAGTACGGCAAGAAGCTGACCTATGATGTAACCTATAAGGTTCGCCTGGTGGATTCCCGGGAATACGGCATTTCCACCCCCGATATGCTCAAGGGCTTCCTGAGCGGCCTGCACGCAGGCAATTTTGACATCACCAACGTCTTTATCGACAATCTGTACAAAACCATCGGCTGTGACAAGGCCGCAGCCGAAGAATTCGTCGCATGGTGCGCGAAGTTCGCCGCCGACAACAATATGGAGATCACCATGACCATCTCCGAGGATCCTGCGAACGCCTCCGAGGCCGTAAAGCAGTATCTGTAATCTGGGGTACATCCGCCCCGCCGCTAAAAAGCGGCGGGGCGTTTTCTGCGCTTGAAGCATATTTCGTTGCCCCGGATACTTGCATAATAGGAAGAACTCTGTTACACTATAGCGTGATACTAGTTTTCAATAAAACGGTTAAAAACCGTTTTATTCGGCTGCTGTTTCAGCAGCCAGCGGCGTAGCCGCAAAAAACGTAAGTCCATACATTTCTCGCCGCCACCGGCGGTCTGCGAATCCTTCGCAGGATAAAATGGTGTTAACCATTTTATCGAGAAATCGTATGAATGCTTTTGATTTGGAGAGAATTATGTCTGCAACTACTTTACAGGAAAACAAAATGGGCGTTATGCCCGTCGGGAAACTGATTGCCAACATGGCGCTGCCCTTGGTTATCTCCATGCTGGTGCAGGCGCTTTACAACGTGGTGGACAGCATCTACGTTTCCCAGGTGTCGGAAAGCGCGGTGACGGCGCTGTCCCTGGCCTTTCCCGTCCAGAATCTGCTGATCGGCTTTGCCGTGGGCATCGGCGTGGGCGTCAACTCCCTGCTTTCCAAGAGCCTGGGAGAGAGAAATCAGGAGGCCGCCAACCGCGCCGCCGGAAACGGTATCGTGCTGATGGCCATTGCCACGGTGCTGTTTGTTCTGTTCGGCCTGTTCGGCGTGCGTCCCTACTTTGCCGTTCAGTCCACCAACCCGGAAACCGTGGAGGGCGGCATTGTCTACACCCGCATCTGCTGCGTGTTCAGCCTGGGCTGCTTTGCGTCCATTCTGGGCGAGCGGCTGTTACAGGCCACCGGCCGGACGGTGCATACCATGATTACCCAGTCCACCGGCGCGATCATCAACATCATTCTTGACCCCGTCCTGATTCACGGCTGGTTCGGTCTGCCCGCCATGGGCATTGCCGGCGCGGCCGTTGCCACGGTGATCGGCCAGTGGGTCTCCGGCATCATGGTGATCCTGTTCAACCTGAAATTCAACCCCGAGGTGCAGCTGCACAAAAAGTATCTGCCTCTGGAGGGCAAGGCCGTGGTACCCATTCTGACGGTGGGCATTCCCTCCATTGTCATGAACGGTATCGGCTCCGTGATGAATTTCGGCATCAACCAGATCCTGCAGGGCTTTGCCGAGACGGCCACCGGCGTGTTCGGCGTTTACTTCAAGCTCCAGAGCTTCTTCTTCATGCCTTTGTTCGGCCTGAACAACGCCACCATTTCCATCATCGCCTATAACTACGGCGCCCGCAAGCCCCAGCGGATCACCAAAACACTGAAAATCTCCTGCACCGCGGCGCTGTGTATCATGACGGCGGGTCTGTTGGTGTTCCAGTTCTTCCCGGATGCGCTGCTGGGGATGTTCAATCCCTCCCAGGCATTTCTGGAAATCGGCCGGGTCGCCCTGCGCACCATCAGCTGGAGCTTCCCCATTGCGGCCGTCTGCATTGCTCTGGGCGCCAGCTTTCAGGCGCTGGGCGACGGCATTTACTCCACCATCGTCTCCCTGTGCCGTCAGCTGGTGGTGCTGCTCCCGGCGGCCTATCTGCTGAGCCTGACGGGGCAGGTGCAAAGGGTCTGGCTGGCCTTCCCCATAGCGGAGGTGGTCAGCGGCACGGTGACGTTTATCTGCTTCACCAGAATCTACCGCCAGAAGATTAGACCCTTGTTTCACGTTTTGTAGGCGGGTGGTTATTGAGCGCTTACGGAGATATGGCGATGTGTTGCTATTTGCCGAAACGCAATCGGGATTATGGAGACACAGAAATGGGAGGTGACGAAATTCGTCACCTCCCTTGCTGATACATGAACAATGCCTTTACGAAGGTACGTCAGAAGAAGGGGGCTGGCGGTGTGGATTAGATGGAAGTAAGCGAACGCAATTAGGGCAACTTATTGTACATTATCCAGCCGGGAGGTCCCTTCGAAGCGCTGGTATTGTATAGACAAGGCGGCAGCAGCTTGCGCCGCTCCCGCCTTAAAATTATTCTGCTCTATTTGCGCCCACAATTCAGTGTTTACACAGAATTTGGAATTGACCCACCAACGGGGCTCCGTAATCCGGAGCCCCGCAGTTTGTTTTGGCTAGGTACTTATGATTGTGCGTTTACGTTCAAACAAGCCGTGCAGCATATTAAAGCTAGATACCATGCGTTGGTTGGGACACCTATCAACGCATTCATGTGGCTTTAATTCTCCTGTCTTTCACACAACCAAGCTGTTTCGTGGAATAAACACCATTCTGTCTCACATACTATAGTAAATTATTGCATGGAGGTTATATTTTTGCTCTCTCTTGAAATACGTCGGAATAATACTACCATCCGCATTCACGATGAATATGTTGACAATACTCCAGAATCCACAATCTCACGTCTGAGCTTCATCGTGACAAACCACTACAAGCAGCAGCGTCGCAGTCAGTATGAGACCGGTTCCATCCCAAGTTCTTCCGTAGAATAAGGGTTCCTTTTCTTTCCGGCAATTCCAAAACTACAACATTGCTTTCGCAGCTTCTTATATGATACAATCTGTGGCGAAAGGAGTTACTGAAATGGAGCAATACGCAATGTATCTCCGCAAATCTCGCTTTGACCGTGATTATGCCGAACTATCCGTTGAGGAAACACTGAAACGTCATAAGGCAATTCTTGACAGAACCGCGGAAGAGCGAGGATACTACATTGCCCAAATCTATTACGAGGTTGTTTCCGGTGAATCTATTGCAGCACGACCAGAAATACAAAAACTTCTCGAAGCTGTCGGAAATGAATTGTATGCCGGCGTTCTGGTCGTTGACCTTGAGCGTCTGGCAAGAGGTAATAGTGCAGACCAGGCATACATTAGTCAGGTCTTTCAGTTTTCAAGCACAAAAATAATTACCCCAGCAAAAACCTATGATCCAAACAATGAATACGATGAGGATTTCTTTGAATTTGGATTATTCATGAGTCGTCGCGAATACAAAACAATCAATCGTCGTTTGCTTCGAGGCCGCGATAGTTCTGCATCTGAGGGAAAATATATCAGCAGCATCGCCCCTTATGGGTATCAAAAAAAGAAACTGGAAAACGAAAAGGGCTTTACTTTGGAACCCGATCCCGAAGAAGCCGATGTTGTTAAAAAGATTTTTCAGATGTTCTTGCAGCACAACGGAACCAAGACGATTGCCAATTATCTTAACGATCAGAAAATCCCCACCCGTCATGGTGATCTCTGGACATACTCGACAATCTCCAACATCGTCACGAATCCTGTTTATACAGGGAAGATTCGGCGTGGTTGGAGCAAGCAAGTAAAGAGTATGGAAGACGGCGTAGTAAAAAAACACATCAAGCGGACTAAAAACTACGGCGACTATCCCGTATACGAAGGCCTCCATCCTGCCCTTATTTCCGAAGAAATTTTTCTTCGGGCGCAGGAGATTCGTCTTGAAAAGTCACCTGGCACAAAAGTCAAAGGCGATTTTGAATTGCAAAACACCTTTGCTGGTCTGCTGTTCTGCAAGTGCTGTGGAAAAAGGATAGGCCGTACAACACTGGCTGCATCGCAAAACCACCGTGTTCGCCTCAGATGTGTGAATGCCCGGAATTGCCACAACAGTTCTTCCGACTACGACGTGGTTGAAGAAGAAATCGTTAATGCACTGCGACTATGGTTTGAGGGGTACAAAGTAAAAATAGAAACAGTCGGCTATGCGGATGACATCAAGGAATGCAATGCTCAAATCAAGCGTTTTCAACAAGAAATTGATAAGCTGAACGCGCAATTGACGAAAGCATTCAATCTCGTCGAGCAAGGGATTTACACACTTGAGATTTTTCAGCAGCGCAGAGATTCATTGACCAGCTCCATTGCCGATGCCCGTGATCGCCAGCTTCAAGCAGAAAAACTTTTGCTTGATTACGAGGAAAATGAGACCAGCAGAAACAGCTTGATTCCGCAAACCGCAACACTCCTCGAATGTTATGAAGAAATGCGCATTTCCGAGCGAAATGCCATCTTAAAGACAATTTTAGAGAAGATTGAGTACCGCAAAGGGAAGGATGGGAATATCGAAATCGACCTTTATCCCAAACTTCCCAAAAAGTAAATCTCTTGTTGGTATCATAGACGTACCCATGTGCTGGTGAACGATCCGACTACGGGGTACGGGATTTTTATCGAGAATATGCTGGACGCGGCTGGTTAAAAGAGGAATCCCGCGAAAACATCATTAAGGATCCGGAGGCAGCCCCGAGTCAGAAAAAAACCAGTTGTCGAGCGAACCGGCTAGGGTCTAGGGCAACACCGCGCAATTCGGCAAGAAGTCTCAGCCAGAATTTTTGCCCCAATTCAAAGTTCCGAAAATGGAGGAATACTGTATGTATTTCCCATTTTCGGAACTGCGGAAGTGGGGCAAAAAGGCGGCTGAGACTCGCAGACGCAATTGTGCGGTGTTGCCCTAGCTAAAAACCGGGAATATGACCAACAGCGAGGGATTTTCCGTCTGATGAAGCCATTTTTTCGCGGGAATACTTTGTGTATTGCAAGGAAAAATGGTGCACAGCAGACGGCGAATTCCTCGCTGTTTTGGCATGATGACGGTTTTCAGCCAGATCCTGCCCGCGCTCCGGCAGCAGCCGATTGATTCAGAGCTTCCCTGGTGGCTTCCTAAGCGTGAGCAGGAGCGGCTTTCTCCTTGGGCTTCAGAACGATAAAGCTCTGGGCAGGCAAACGCAGCGTATCTCCCTCCATGGCGGTGGTTCCGACGGTGAAGAGGGGGATATAGGCTCCGTCCAGCTGACAGGTCTCCTCACCGCTGCCGGGGTTCATGGCGACCAGCAGACTCCCCCGCTTGTAGGCAAACAGGCGGCCGCGGGCCGCGTAGACGGCAAACGGGCTGTAGTTCTGAAGGTCCGGCTCGGCGTGACGCAGGGCGATCAGCCGCTTGACATGGGAGAGCATGGAATTCTCGTCAAGCTCCTGCGCCTGCACGGTGTGCCGCGCGTCGGCTTCCACGGGCAGGTACAAATCCTCTGCCGCGCCCTCGGAGAATCCGAGGTTGGGGCCTGCATCCCACTGCATGGGCGTCCGGGAACCGGTGCGGTGGTAGCCGCCCTCCTTGGTGGGGATGACCCGATAGTCCATGCCCAGCTCATCACCGTAGTACAGGAAGGGAGCGCCGGGCATCGTGAAGATCCACGCAAAGGCCAGCCGCCGTTCCGCGTCTGTCAGTCCCGCGGCGGGACGGGGGGTATCGTGATTGCAGGTAATGAAGCACCAGAGGCCGTGGTCGCGGCTGTCGTGATATTGGGGCAGGTAGTCCGCAAGGAACCGGCTCACGTCGGTGCCGGAATCCCGGGAGAAGAAGCCGGTATTGCCGATGTAGCTGCCGCAGCCGTCCCGGAGGGTGTAGTCCCGCATCATGGTGCTGTAGCCGTTGCCGTCCCAGTTGAGATAAAAGTCCATGTCAAAGCCGCAGCGCAGAGCCTTGTCCGGATGATTCCACTCGGAAACGAAGGCGGCATCCGGATATTCCTTGTGAATGGCACCCAGAATGTCCCGCCAGACCTCCATGGTGGCAAGCTTTTCCGTGCCGTCATTCTTCACAAGAGACTCCGCCATATCCACCCGGAAGCCGTCGCAGCCCAGATTCAGCCAGAACCGGATCACATCCTTCATGGCCTCCCGGGTCGCAAGGGCGTCAGGACTGGTGATGCTCTGCTGCCAGCGTTCCCGGCGTTCCCGGTAGCCGTAGTTCAGGGCGGGCTGACATTTGAAGAAGTTGATGATATAGGTGGCGCTGCGAGGGTATTCGCCGCCGATGAAGGGCATACCGTCGCCCCCGGCAAAGGCATGATCCGTCCAGATGTACCGGCCGGAATATTCGTTTGGCTCGGCCTCGCCGCTCCTGCGGAACCATTCATGTTCTTCACTGGTGTGGCCGGGAACCAGATCCAGCAGAACCCGGATCCCCAACGCGTGGGCGCGGCGGCACAGCTGCGCCATATCCTCGTTGGTGCCGTAGCGGGGCGCAATCTTCTTATAGTCCCGGACGTCGTAGCCCGCGTCCTTGAAGGGAGAGTCAAAGCAGGGATTGATCCACAGGGCGTTGCAGCCGAGGCTCTTCACGTAGGGCAGCTTTTCGGTGATGCCGGGAAGGTCGCCGATGCCGTCTCCGTTGGAGTCCCGGAAGCTCTGCGGATATATTTCATAAAATACAGCGTCACGAAGCCAGGATGCAGACATAACAATTCCTCCGTTTTTGTTTTTTGTATGGATCATCCGGCCCAATGCCGGAAACTGCCGGGACAGGGGCGGATGACGGTGCACGGGAAGCCTTCGGATGGTTTCCGGCGGAAGTACCGCGGACTTCCGCCGCGGGTAGTCTTTCCGCTTCCGGTACGGGGAGAATCGGAAAGCGGCAAATGTATTATAGAAAAAAACGGCGGGGAAATCAAGGGCAATACCGCATAATTTGACAAGAAGGCTCAGCCAGGATTTTTGTCCCAATTCAAAGTTTGGAAAACGAAGGAATACTGCATGTACCCGCAAGGGGTATGCCGCATCCGTAAGCCAGCTTGCGCTGGCAACGGCTGCGCTATATTTCTCTTTTTTCAAACTGAAGAAGTGGGGCAAAAAGGCGGCTGAGACTCGCAGACACAATTGTGCGGTGTTGCCCAAGAGAAAACCGGAAAGAAATCAAGCCGGGAAGCGCATGGGAGGGCTTTGCCGGCGGCATTTCCCCAGGACATTGGCAGTTTCAACAATTTCTGATGCAACTTTTTATACATACTGCGCGGTTGACTTGTTACGAAAAATCGAGTATTCTTTTTTTAAAGGGAAGTGTGAGGAAAATAACCCTTTAAGCACTCCCCCCTTTTTTCCCCGGCTTTCTGGAAACGATTCCAATCGGAGGACACGGGAACATACCCGGGTATTCTCCCGTTCCGTCCGTCCTATGGAAAGCGCTTTCCGGTCTGCGGGATCAGCCAGCGAATTTATCATATCAAGGAGGAAATGTAAAATGAAGAAGATTCTCGCGCTGCTTCTGACTGTCGGCATGGTTCTTGGCCTGTTTGCCGGCTGCGGTAACAGCAACACAACCCCCGCCGGCACCGCCGCCGCCAACCCCACCGCCGCTGCCGACTCCGCCGCCGCTGCCGCGGCCGATTCTCTGGACGGCACCTATGACATCACCGTCTGGGTCTCCGAGATGGCCGGTGTAAAGGAACTGACCGAGCAGCAGATCAAGGACTTTATGGAAGAGAACCCCGGCATCGTCATCAACGCCACCATTGAGGGCGTCACCGAGCTCGACTCCGCCACCCAGATGATCACCTCCGTCGAGGACGGCGCCGACCTGTTCTGCTTCGCGCAGGATCAGCTGGCTCGTCTGGTGCAGGCCGGCGCCCTGACCAAGCTTGGCACCAAGGCTGCCGCGGAAGTCACCGAGCTGAACGACAGCGGCGCCGTTGCGGCCGCCACCATTGGCTCCGATATGTGGTGCTACCCCATGACCTCCGATAACGGCTACTTCATGATTTACGACAGCAGCGTGATTCCCGCTGAGCACGTGGACAGCCTGGAAGACATCATTGCCGACTGCGAGGCCGCCGGCCGCGGCTTCTCCATGGAGCTTGAGACCTCCGCGTGGTACAATGTCTCCTTCTTCTTCGCTACCGGCTGCCACTCCAACTGGACCATGTCCGCCGACGGCAAGAGCTTCGAGAGCGTTGACGACGACTTCAATTCCGACAACGGCGTTATCGCCCTGAAGGGTATGAAGAAGCTGCTGAACTCCACCGCTTACAAGTGCTCCAGCTCTGCCGATGACTTCTCCGCCGCCATCCCCGCCGCCGTCGTCATCGTCGGCACCTGGGGCACCAGCGCCGCCAAGGCCGCTCTGGGCGACAACTACGCCTGCACCGATCTGCCCAGCTTCACCGTGGACGGCAACTCTTACCACCTTGGCTCCTTCTCCGGCAACAAGCTGGTGGGTGTCAAGCCCCAGACCGATCCCGTGAAGACCGCCGTTCTGCAGAAGCTTGCCCTGTACCTGACCAACGAGAAGTGCCAGCTTGCCCGGTTCGACGCCGTGGGCTGGGGTCCCTCCAACAAGGCTGCCCAGCAGTCCGAAGCGGTTGCCGGTGATCCTGCTCTGGCCGCTCTGGCTGCTCAGAGTGCCTATGCTACGCCGCAGGGACAGATTGACGGCTCCTGGTGGGATATCGCCAAGGTTTATGCCACCGCTGCCAAGGAGGCTACCACCGACGAAGAGCTGAAGGCCGCGCTGGAGAGCTATGAGACCTCCATTAAGGGTCTGTTCTCCATGTCCGCCGAGGAGCGGGAGGCCTTTACGGTCATCGGCTCCATCAACGGCGACGGCTGGTCCGTGGATCTTCCCATGACCAAGCAGGACGACGGCAGCTGGCTGACCGATGAGGCCTACCAGATGGATGCCGGCGTTGAGTTCAAGGTTCGTCAAGGCAAGGCCTGGGACGTTGCCTACGGCATGGGCGGCAATAACTTTGTTGTCGAGACCGCCGGTACCTACAAAGTCCGTTTGACCCTCAACGGCGAAGAAGGCACCGTGGAGCTGGTTCCCGCCGAATAAGGCAGGCTTCCATCCACAAACGCAGTGACATAGAGTTCTGAGAGGGGGAGCCGCTCGGGTTTGCCCGAGCGGCTCTTTTGAGGTCCCTCTGCCGCTGCCTTCCGAGTACCGACGGGATTCGGAGCGTGCTCCCTGTTCCGGCCCGGTGTCCCGCCGAAGAAGGAGGAGCCCCGGCACCGCCGGCTTCCTTTTTGGGCGGAACACCGGAAACAAATGGACGCCTCCGCAACCGGCTTTGGGGCGGGCAGCATTTCCCGCCAAAGCGAAAAACGGTTCCCGGAGACAGCCAAATCCAAAAAGAATGGAGGTAGGCGGATAAACGCAGGTTTATCCCGATTGATCATGAAGAAACTGACGGATCTGGAATACCTCAGGCTGAACACGTTTCAGCGTCTGTGGTACAACATTGTCCTGTTCGTTCTCGGCATCCCCGGCTGGCTGGCCTCTTTGGTCAAAGCCGTCGGGAACGGGATCGCAGGCGCTTTCAGGGGCATCCGAAACGAGCTGACGGATTGCGCCACCACCTTTACAAGGGGCAGCTGGAAAACGAAGGTATCCTACCTTGTGATGGGCTTCGGCAATATTGCCCGGGGTCAGGTGCTGCGGGGACTGCTGTTCCTTGTCTTTGAATCTGTGTTCATCGTTTATATGGTCACAACCGGCAGCTACTGGCTGGGCAAGTTCCGCACGCTGGGCGATGTGCCCCCCGGAGAGGTATACAACGAGGTGCTGGACACCTACGTCCGGGTCAACGGCGACGACTCTTTTAAAATTCTGCTGTACGGCCTCCTGACCATTCTCTTCATCATCGCTTTTGTCTACACATGGCGGCTGAACGTGAAGCAGAACCGGATCTCGGAGGAGATCCTTGCCACGGGCAAGAAGCTCAAAAGCGGAAAGGACGACCTTCGTTCCGTCCTGGACGATCAGTTCCACAAGACGCTGCTGGCACTGCCCATCACGGGCGTCCTTGTCTTCACGATAATCCCGATTCTGTTCATGATCCTCGTTGCCTTCACCAACTATGACGGCGCTCACGACGGCTACAGCAACCTCTTTACATGGGTGGGGCTGAGCAATTTCAACGAGCTGATCAGCTCCAGCAGCGCGGACGCGAACCTCAGCTACACCTTCGGCGAGATCCTTTCGTGGACGCTGATGTGGGCGTTCTTTGCCACATTCACCAATTATTTCCTGGGAATGCTGGTGGCAATCCTCATCAACAAAAAGGGAATCCATTTCAAAAAGCTCTGGCGCGGCATTCTGGTTCTGACCATCGCGGTGCCTCAGTTCATTTCCCTGCTGTATGTCTCCAAGCTCTTCGATACCAACGGCGTCGTGAATGCCATGCTCCTGAAGCTGGGCTTTATCGATCAGGCCATCCGCTTCTGGGAGAATACCACCTCCGCCCGAATCCTCGTCATCGTAATCAACATCTGGGTCGGTATCCCCTATCTGATGCTGGTGAGCACCGGCATTCTGATGAATATTCCGCAGGATCTGTACGAGTCGTCCAAAATTGACGGTGCCAGTGTCTGGCAGCAGTATGTGAAGATCACGCTTCCGTACATGCTCTTCGTCACGGGTCCCTACCTGCTGACCCAGTTCATCGGCAATATCAACAACTTCAACGTAATCTATCTGCTGACCAACGGCCGCCCGGCAAGTCCGGATCTTGTAACCAGCGGCGGCAGTGCCACAACTACGGATCTTCTGATCACCTGGCTGTTCAACATTACCACCGGCGCCAGCAGCAACTATAAGCTGGCCGCCGTGATTGCCATCATGATCTTCGTTGTTGTCGCGGTTCTTTCCCTGATCGTCTACAACGTGATCCCGTCTACCAGAAATGAGGAGGATTATTCGTAATGAGCAGGAATCGATCTCACATGGGAATCCGGACGAAAAGTACCGTTTCCAATACTGTGCTCTATGTGATCCTTGTCCTCATGTCCATTATCTGGCTAACGCCCTTTGCGTGCATCTTGCTGGAGTCCTTCCGGACTGAATCCACCGGACGTGTGGGCTACATCATCCCCAAGCAGTGGGGCTTTGATAACTACATCAATCTGTGGACCAAAACGAGCTTCCCCATTTGGTTCCGCAATACGCTGATCACCGCCCTGGCTACGGCGGTGCTGCAAACCCTTATGGTGCTGAGCGTCAGCTATGTTCTCTCCCGGCTCCGCTTCAAGGGCAGAAAGCTGCTGATGAACACCTGCCTGGTTCTGGGCATGTTCCCGGGCTTCGTCACTATGATCGTGCTGTATAAGGTTCTCAGCGGCATGGGGCTGACGGGAGCCAACTCCGTGCCGGGACTGATCCTCGTCTACTGCGCCAGCTCCGGCATGGGATACTATGTGTCCAAGGGCTTCTTCGACACCATCCCCAAGAGCTTGGACGAAGCGGCTCGGGTGGACGGCGCTTCCCGCTTTCAGGTGTTCTACAAGGTGATCATGCCTCTGTCCAAGCCCATTGTCATTTATACCGTTCTCACTGCGTTCATGGCTCCGTGGGGCGACTTCATGTTTGCCAAGTATATCTCCCACAATACGGAGGTGGGCATGAATGTGGCGGTGGGTCTGCAATACTGGATCTCCTCGAAGACCCTGATTGCCACCAACTATACCATGTTCTGCGCGGGCGGCGTGGTGGTGGCGCTTCCCGTCACCATCCTGTTCATGCTCCTGCAGAGGTACTATGTGGAATGCGTCACCGGCGGCGCCGTGAAAGGATAAGGAGAGAGGAAAGCTATGGCATCTGTAAAATTAACCAACGTCAAGAAGGTCTACGACAAGAAGGTCGTGGCCGTTCACGATTTCAACCTGGACATCAAGGATAAGGAATTCGTGGTCTTCGTCGGCCCCTCCGGCTGCGGCAAATCCACGACCCTGCGGATGATTGCGGGTCTGGAGGAGATCTCCGAGGGTACCGTGGAGATCGACGGTGTGGTGGTCAACGACCTCCAGCCCAAGGATCGGGACATCGCCATGGTGTTCCAGAACTACGCCCTGTACCCCCACCTGACGGTGTTTGAGAACATGGCCTTCAGCCTTCGTTTGAAGAAGGTTCCCAACGATGAGGTGTTCAGGCGCGTCACGGAAGCGGCGAAGGTGCTGGGCATTACCGAATATCTGACCCGGAAGCCCCGGGCGCTGTCCGGCGGCCAGCGGCAGCGTGTGGCCATCGGTCGTGCCATGGTTCGGGATTCCAAGGTGTTTCTGATGGATGAGCCGCTGTCCAACCTGGACGCCAAGCTCCGCAATCAGATGCGTGCCGAAATCATTCTCCTGCGGAAAAAGATCAACACGACCTTTATCTATGTAACCCATGACCAGACCGAGGCCATGACGCTCGGCGACCGGATCGTCATCATGAAGGACGGCTTCATCCAGCAGGTCGGCACCCCCACGGAGGTATTTGAGCATCCCGTGAATCTGTTCGTGGCGGGCTTCATCGGCGCGCCCCAGATGAACACCTTCCGCACGGAGCTGGTGCGGGAGAACGGCAAGTACTATGTGACGCCCCTCGGAAGCCGGATTGAGGTGGACGGTGAGACCGGTGAAAATCTGGCGGCGAAGGCGGTGGACGGCCGCAGTGTGGTTCTGGGCGTCCGTCCGGAGCACATCACCCTGTCCCAGCCGGGCCCCCATGCGATTCCCTGTACCATTATCGTAAATGAAATGATGGGCAGCGAGCTGCACATTCACGCGGAGACGGAGGACGGCGCCCAGCTGGTGGTTCGGGTACCCACCCTCGGCCTGCGCAGACAGGAGCGGGCGGAGCTGGTCAATGGTGCAAAGATCCACGTGAGCTTCCCCGGCGAAGTCATGCACCTGTTCGATCCCGAAACCGAGCGGAATCTGATCTACGGATAAGGCTTCACGGGCAAGCACCGCACCCCAAAACTGCGCAAAAGCCGGTGCATGAAGGGTTTGTGCATTCTTTACGGTTGCCCCCGCAGGGGCTGGAAAATGGCACGTTATCCATTTTGCTATGCGTTTGCATACCAGGAAGCCCCGCGAGCGCGGGAAAAGAATACATGTTTAATCTCCCCCGGCTGTACCGAAAAAATCGGCACAGCCGGGGGAGATTTGCGGTGACGATGGTATCCGGAGCGGTTTTGGATGGCGGTCAGGGGGCGGCGGAGCCGAGGATCAGGGAGGTCTGGGGGGCAAGGCTCAGGACGGTGCCTTCCAGAGACGCTTCGCCCATGCCGATGACCTCCAGAATGGAGCGGCAGGGAATGTCCGTATCCGCAAGATCTACCGTAAAGGGAATGTCCGTGCTGATGTTGTGAAGAATACACAGGGTGCTTCCCTCGTATTCCACGAGAAAGCCGCCGCACTTGGCGCTGCCAAGATTCACCTGTGTATAGGTGCCCCGGGGAATCGCCGGGTAGCGGTTTCTCAGAGAGATCAGGCGGCAGTAGTAGCGCAGCAGGCTCCCCTCCTGTGCCAGCTGAGACTCTACGGTTCCGTTGGTCTGCTTGGAAGAGGGATAGGTGCTGTCCTCCGGATCCCGGGGACTGCTGTCGTCTCCCCAGAGCATGGCAAGCCGCCGGTTGGCATCGGTATTGGCGGAGCCTCGGACGCCCTTCATGCCGATCTCCTCCCCGTAGTACAGGAAGGGCGAGCCGCCGCACAGCAGATAGAGATTGGCGGCCATCTGGGGAAAGTGGTTCGCCAGCATCAGATACCCGGCAGAGCGATCCATGTCGTGGTTGGAAAGGAAGCAGACCATCATGCCGTCGGGGTTCGCCTGAGAAATCTTGTCCTGAAAAGCGCACATGTAGCCCGTGAACCGGTTGATGTCCTGATCCTTGGCAGCGGAGGCAATGACGCCCTCGGCCTGGGCGGCGGAGAAATTGAAGCAGTTCATGGCCGGATAGTAGGCAAGGATCTCCGACTCGCCGGACCAGCACTCGCCCACAAGATAGGCCTCCGGCTTCACGGCTCGGAGCTGGTCGGTGTACCACTTCCAGAACGCCGCGCTTCGGCCGGTTTCTCCATAGTAAAGATACTTGACGGCGTCAAAGCGGAATCCGTCCACGCCCAGCTCCAGATAGTACTTTGCCACGTTCAGCATTTCCTCCCGGACGGCGGGATTGTCATAGTTCAGCTCCGGCATGTCCGGGGAGAAGTTGCACTCGTAATATTCGTCCGCCGTTCCGGGAATCTTTTCGCAGGTGATCCCGGCCGGAAGCGTCTCGCCGGTGTACCAGCTGTAGTAATCGTAGTAGGGATCGTCGGGATTGGCGTCGGCGTGGGACTGCCGGAAGGACTGAAACCATTCGTGGTTCCGGGCAGTGTGGTTGATGACAAGATCGAGAATCACCTTCACATTCCGGGCATGGCAGGCGTCGAGAAGCGCCCGGAGATCGTCCTCGGTGCCGAAGTCCGAGTCGATCCGGTAGTAATCCGTTGCGTCGTATTTGTGATAAGAGGGGCTGGCAAAAATCGGTGTCAGCCACAGCCCCTGTACCCCGAGACTGGTATCCGACAGGAGGTTCCCGTCGTTCAGATAGTCCAGGTGCCGGAGAATTCCGTTCAGGTCTCCCGTTCCGTCCCCGTCGGAGTCGGCAAAGGAGCCGACAAAAATCTCATAGAACACCCGGTAGTTGTCGTCCGTTTTGTCGGCCTCCGTGGGTACGGTCTCCGCCGGAGAGGCCGTGCCGCACCCTGCCAGCACCAAGGCCAGCAGAAGCGCCGCAACGCGAAGAAAAAATTTTTTCATGTGTGATCCCGCCTTTGAACTTTTCATCCGAAAATCGTATCAGCATTCAGCACTGCGTCGGATACGGGTCTCAGTGGGTTCCCGTCCGGAGAAGGGAGAATACCTTCAGGGATTCCAGCGCGCGCCCCGTGCTGTCAAAAAACGCCTGATTGTCCACGGCGCTGCCGCCGTAGTATTTGCCCGCGTCCTCCGGGTCGTAGGAGGCGGCGTAGGAGCTGGCCCAGCCGGAGCCGTACTGCTCCCATTTCCGGCTGTTTTCCGCCCGGCTGCTGCCTCCGGCGCTGATCCATGCGCCCTCCCAGTAGAAGACGCCGATGCCGTTTGTCGTGTCCTCCGCCATTGTACGGACAACGTCCGCCACGGCATCGGCCTGTCCCTGTACGGTAAGGGGATAGGGTTTGGCATAGCTGCCGCCCTCGCCGATGGTATTGCCGAAGAAATCCGTATCCTCCGGGGTGTAAGCGTAGGAGGTTTCCGCTACCATGACCTTCTTGCCGTAGGCTTCGGCAACCTGAGAGAGCACGGCGGCGAGGTTCTCCGGCGTCCCATGCCAGTAGGGGTAGTAGGACGTGGCGAATACATCGTAGTCCAGTCGGAAATCGTCCAGCGTTTTCCCGTAGAAACCCATGGCGTCGGCGTTCTCCGGATTCGTGAAGTGAACGGCCACCAGCGCCTCCGGGAAAATTGCCCGGACGGCTCGGGAGCCGGCCTCCATCAGCTGGCAGATGTTCCCCCAGGTGGTTTCCCCGCAGAGAATGCCGTTGGTCTCATTGCCCAGCTGCACCATGCCTACGTCCACCTTGGCGTCCTTCAGCTGCCGAAGGCAGTCCGTGGTGTAGCGGTTCAGGGCATCGGCCTTTTCGTCGATTTCCATACCGATCCACGCTTTGGGAACCATCTGCTTACCGGGATCGGCCCAGAAATCGGAATAGTGGAAATCGACCAGAAGCTTCACGCCGTACCGGGTGGCTCGCTTGCCGATGGCGAGGGCGGTGCCGATGTCGCAGTTTCCGCCGCCGTAGCCCCGGCCGGAGCCGTCGTAAGGATCCACCCACACCCGAACCCGGATGTAGTTGATCCCGTTTTCGGAAAGGATCTCAAAAACGTCCTTCTCCCTACCGTCAAAATCATAGTACCGGACGCCGCCCGCCTCCAGCGACGGCACGATGGAGGCGTCCATGCCCAGAATAAAGGCTTCGGTCATGCCCTCAATCCTCGGAACATACAGCGTGTCCGAAGTGACGACCCGCTTCTCCCCGCCGCATCCGGCCAGGCACCCGGCCAGGCACCCGGCCAGCAGGCAGACGGTCAGCCATACAAACACCCTTTTCACGGTTCCTACCTCCGTCTCTTGCCGGATTGTGCGTTTATTTTTCGGATTGGACGGTGTCTTCCTGTTCGGGGTTCCGGAATACTTCCACCCGTTCCAGCCGGATCGTCACACGGGTCTGTCCGCCGATGGTGCAGGTAAACAGCGTCAGATCCCAGTCCCCTGCCTCCATTCCCTCCGCGTCCATGGGGTTCAGCGTCTCCCGTTCCACCATCCGGAAGGTCACCACATGCTCATCCATATCCGTAAACAGGACGGTGTCCCCGGGTTGGAGCTCCTTCAGCTTTCCGAAATGAGACGCATAGTTGTGGGCGCAGATAATCAGGTTGTCCTGATACAGAGAGCCTGAATACCGGCAGGGGGCAACCTTCAATGCGGGATAGTCCCACTGGCTGATCACCGGCAGCTCCAGCTCCAGCGACGGAATGCTCAGCACGCCGATGTAGTCCCGGCCGTTGATGGTCTTCACCGGCATCTCCCGCCGGACATCCGGCAGGGATTCCGGAAGGGTCGTGGGTTCGGCTTCGTCATCGCCTGCTTCCGTGGGGAGCTCATCGCACAGCTGGGCAATGACCTGCCGGGCGGAGTCCCGGGCTTCGTGGGACTCCCGTTCATTGTAAGCCGAAAGGAACAGGGCCGCCGCAATCAGCAGCAGCCCCGCATTGATCCAGACGGTTCCCCGGTTAGCCTTCATCCCTGGCCTCCCGGCGGCGGAACAGGCCCACGGCGATGCAGCCAAGCCCCGCACAGGCCAGCACCGGCACCGGCCACCACAGCTGCCCGGTCTGGGGAAGCTTCTTCCCGCCGCCGGAAGAAGGAGGCGCAGTGGGCTTGACCTCCCGTTCCAGGTCGGTCTTGGGCTGGCTGGTCACGTCGTATTGGTATTCATCAGCGTAGAGGTAAGGCACGCTCACCAGGAAGGGAGCGGTTTTCCCGTAGCCGGAAGCGGCGGTTTTCTGCACCACCAGATACAGGCCGAAGGTCAGGTCGGAAAAGGTCGCGTTGCCGTCCTTATCGACGGTAACGGGATCGGAGGTGACGGGAGTCAGCTTCCCTTCCAGCTCCGCCAGCCGCCCCGCCAGATCCGGGGACTCGATGTCGCCGAATTCGGGAATGTCCGCCTGAATTTCTTCCACGGGGACGAAGCTGTAGTTGCCGTCGTCCTCCGCCACGTCGCCCACCTTGTACAGGGCAAGCGTGCCGCCGCGGACGGCTTTTCCCTTGTAGGTCATGGAGACGGTGATGCTGCAATGGCCGTTCCGGCTCTCATCCGGAACCGCGTGGGCGGCGGCAGACAGGGGCAGAGCAAGCAGGAAAAGCAGCGCCAGCAGGCCGGAAATAACATGCTTTCTCATGAAAAAACCTCCTATTTCTTTCTGCGCCTGGGCAGCAGCAGAAGGATCAACAGAATCAGCAGCATGGGGATCGCCACGACGGGCGCCACCAACATGGGCTCTAACTGGACGGCGTCGGCGGTGACCCGCACGGTTTTGACTTCCTCGATATTGTCGATGCGGTGTCCGCGAACCAGCAGCCGGTGGGTATTGATGCCGTAGGGGGTGCAGGTCACCAGGGTGCAGTAGTCCTCCCCCTCCGCGATTTCCAGCGCGGCGGTATCCTGCGGCTCCACAATGAGGATTTGATCCACCTCATAGGTCAGAATCTCATCCAGCACCCGCAGGAGGAAGGTATCCCCCTCCCGGAGCTTGTCCAGGTCGGTGAACAGCTTGGCGCTGGGCAGACCCCGGTGACCGGAGAGGACGCAGTGGGTGCTCTCCCCGCCTACCGGCAGGCTGGACCATTCCAGATGGCCGATGGCCACCTGTAGGACGGGATCCTCCGTGCCGTGGTAGATGGGCAGGCTCACGTCAATTTCGGGAATCTCGATATAGCCCATGACCCCCTGACCGGATATGTCCAGCAGGCTTTCGTATTCGGCCTTCTGCTCCTGGGAGAGGAGGAAGCTGTTGCTGCGACTACACAGGTTCCGGTTATACTGCCGGGCGGCGTCCCAGATGGCGTCATAGCTGGCGTTGTCGAGAGCGGCCACGTTTTCGGCGTAGGTGGCGATGGCGCGGGTCTGGTGGAAGGAGTTCCAGTAGTCACTGACGGTGGGGTACAGCAGCAGGGACAGCCCTATAAGCAATATGAAAAGTAAAACAATGGTTGACAGATGTTTTCGCATACAGGGTTCTCCTTGTGGCTGTGTGCCGGGGAGGGGCGCTCCCCGGCACAGGACTTAGGTATAGAAAGCGGAATCAGGGGATGTGAATCCTCAGGAATTAACGATTGGCATCGTTCATGCGCTTCTTGGTGACCAGCAGGACGACCGCGCCCAGCACCAGGACAGCGCCCAGTACATAGAAGACGGTGGTGCCCATGCCGCCGGTGGAGGGCAGCTCGGTACCGGCCTTGTTGAGAACAACAACGGCGGTTGCGGCGATGGTAGCAATATTGACCTCAACCTTAGTTGCATTAGCAGTCTCACCAACGACTTTGCCGTTTTCGTCCAGATACACGGTGGTATTCGTGGTGGTTTTACCGGTCTTGACAGCATTGACAGTGACAGGGGTAGTCAGCTTGTTATAGCCGTCAGGAGCTTTGAACTCCGTAATTGTATAGCTACCGGATGCAACACCCTTCACAACGATCACGCCGTCGGCAGGTGTGGTGATCTGGTTCGTAAGATCGGTGCCAGGAGTTTTGCCGGCATAGATGTAAGCGCCGTTGGCGTCAGCAGTAGACTTCACATAGAACGGGAACTCGAAGATAGCGCCGGGCAGGGGGTTGCCCTCATTGTTGACCTTCTTCAACGCAATGGCATAGGTGAAGATGGTTTCCTCTTTTTCAATCTTCTTGCCGGGATCAGGTTCTCCACCGTCCTTAGTAGTCCACGTTACAGTGACCTTGTTGGTGTTGCCATTGCCATCAATGACGGCCTTGTCAGTTACTTTAGCGGTGTAGGTGATGGTGACGGTAGCACCATTGTTATACAGGAACTTGTTATTCTTATACCAGTCAATGACGATCTTCTTATTAGCAAACTGGGCAGTGACAGGAGTCTGGCCATCAGCGCCATTGTCTACAATGATGCTGGTGACTTTCACATCGGACAGGAACTCGGGCAGGGTATCCTCGATGGTATAGGAAACGATTTCCTTTGCAGCCTCACCAGCGCCATCATAATTGGAGGTCTTGAAACTAACGGTATAGGTGACCGTGTCACCAATGGAGACATCATGACTAGAGGCAGTTTTAGTCAAGTTGCTAGGTGTAGAACTATTCTTGTCAACAATGGTAGCATTTGGCATTGTTGAATCAACGCTGATAAGCTGTTTACCCTGAGAAGTAGTCACAACATAATAGCCATAAGCCAGTCCTGTAAAGTTCAGGGCTGAGCCGTCACTTACGGCCGTTGAAGTGGCTGTTACAGTTGTCGTCCAAGTCTTCAGGGCAGTTTTCAGCCCATCACTCATATTCTCCCCACTTTTGGCCGCATCTTTAGCGCTGATATAGCCATTTTCATCCGCAGCGAAATAATCACTCAGGCTTGGGGGAATTTCGCCGGTGTAAGCGATACTCTTGCCGTCCTCGCTCACGGTCGCGCTAAACAGTTTGTAGATGGCGTAGGTTTCGCCCTTTGCGGCGTTGGAAATGGTAATGGAGCCTTCGCCATTCGTAAGCGTTACATCTTGGGCAAAGGCTGTGGTGGCCAGGGCGAAGACCATGACCAGGGCCAGCAGGAGACTGGCGAGTTTTCTTGCGTGTTTCATTTTTTGTGCTCCTTCTTTCATCGTAATTTCGAATTGGAATGGTGGCTTTCCGCGTGTCAGGAAGATGCCTCATCCTCCTTTCGACGCCTGCAATGGCTATACAACAGGGTCGCCGCGCCGAAGATCAGCGCCAGGCCGCCTGCGGTATAAGAGGTTGTTCCGGCTCCGCCGGCGTCGGGAAGCTCATAGCCCCAGGAGATGTCGCGGATGGTCACCGACAGCACCTTCGGGTCGGTGCCGCTGACGGTCAGGGGCGTTCCGGTGTCGCTGGCCTTTTCCAACGTTTTATCCGCTTTCTCCGTAGCCGGGTAGAGTGTGGCACTGCCGTCCTCCCCCACTTCCAGAATCCAGGGGCCTGCTACCATGTAGTTTGAGGGTGCGACTGTCTCACGGAGATAGTAGGTCACTCCCCGCTGGATGCCGGTAAAGGTCGCAATGCCGTCTTGCTTGGTGGTGGCCTCCATAGGGTTCTCTGTCCCCGCTTTCGTCAGGGTGAAGGTTGCACCTGGCAGCAGCGTCGAAGCGTTCACGCTGTCCGTCTTCGTGATTTGCAGATTCAGCTGGGTCGTCATGGTGTTGGTAAAGGCGTAATCAGGGATGGTCAGGGTATAAGACCCATCCGGATTGGCCCCCTGCCCAACCGCATCGCCCGCCCCCGAAGAGCCGCTGGCAGCGGTGTTTGATACTACGCCACTGAATTTGAACACCGCTTCTTCTCCCGGTGCATAGGGGACATTTGGAATATCGCCTGTTTGCTCACCAGAACCATTGTTGAAAACATAATTGTAATTACCCGTTCCGGTAACGGTCAGGTCGTAATAGTAGGTGCCATCCGTATCCTTTTTCATGGGTTCACCGGGCCAGTCACCGACTATCTTGTTTTTAGCATCATCCCAAACGTACACGTTCACGTTGTTCCAGTTATTTGTGTTCTGGTAGCGTACCCTGAACGTCCCCGTCTGGGAGCCCGTTCCGGAGCCAGAGCCGGAGGAACCGCCGCTTTCACTGCCGTCCAACGTAACGGAGGACACATAGTAGCTTTTGAACGTCACACCCAAAAGGGAAACGGTTTTCTCCGCAATTGTCACCTGAATCTTATGTATATTCGTATCATAGGTGATACCGGCTCGATTGTCGTTGACCTCGCTGAGCGTGTAGGTATGGGTTCCGGTCTGGGAATACTGAACGTCGGGCGAAATCGTAAATTGTCCGGTAGCAGCATCGGATGTTGCCGTTCCGACTTCCTTCCCCTCACTGTCCGTTAACTTAAACTGGAAGTTCAGTCCCTCGTTCTGCTTTACGCCGTCCTTGAGCAGAGCCTTGGTACCGATAATGTCCAGTTCCGGCGTGGCCGTTACAATTTCCTCTTTCCTGCCAAGAATCAGGCCGCCGTTGGTCATGATGCCGCCGCCGTGGATGCTGGATTGGTTGCCGGTGATAATCACTCTGGCAGCATTCTTCGCCGCGGCAATGGCCTCCGAATTAGGGTCTGCGGCAAGGCCAAAGAGGTAATTGGCTGTGGCATAGCCGGTTTTGCTGATTGTGATGTGTTTTCCGTCACTGGAGCCAGTCCAGTTCGCCGCGCCGTCGCCCAACATCCTACCAGTAACCAGAGAAATCGGGTTGTTGCCACCGCTGCGCACGCAGAAATAGTCCTTGTGTCCATTGGATGTAAAGGTGTCGTTTTTTTGGGCAACTTCTTTATCGGCAGTCTTGTCGTTTCCTCCGCCGGACATCTTCTTCCCATAATCGATATTTTCGTAAATCGCCGCGCCTTCGGTATGCGTGATCAACGTCTCGCCGGTGGGGCAGGCCGCCACGCCGCCTCCATAACCGCCCGCAGTGTTGTCCGTAATCAGAGCATTGGTAATGTTCAGGTTGCCTTTATCCTGCACGAAAATACCGCCGCCGCCCCAGTCATTGTTGGAATTCGTTATGTTATTGGTAATGTATACCTTGTTCGTTGCCTGAATCACGCCGTTGGTGCCGCCGGCGATACGAAGACCGCCGCCCTCGCCCAGTTCGGCGCAGTTGCCGGCAATGGTTCCGCCGCTCATGGTAAAGCGGACATTGTGGCCAAAGAAGCCCGCGTAAATGCCGCCGCCTGCCAGACCGGAATAGTTGCCGGTGACATAGCCGCCGGTCATGTTCATAGCGGAACTGTTCGCCAGGGCGATGCCGCCGCCGCCGTGGGTGTTGTTGACATCGTTCCGGCAGTCGTTGCAGCCGCATTCTTTATAGTTGTTGGTCACATAGCCGCCGGACAGGTTCAGCGTTCCGCTGTTGACGTAGATACCGCCGCCGTTGTCCGAATGTCCGTTGATGACCTCGTTGCCCGCCACCGCGCCGCCGGAGATGTTCAGCGTACCGCGGCTGACGTAGATACCGCCGCCGGAACGGCCACGGTTGGCCGCAATGACACCGCGCTGGATATTCACCGTTCCGTTGTCAACGTAAATACCGCCGCCGGGCTTGTCGTCACTGCCGCCGCCCACAATATAGCCGCCATTTACGTCCAGCGTTCCGCCGTCCACGGTGACTATATGTTGGCCGCCGGTGTTTTGGAGCACCCCGCTCTGTAGTTCCAATGTAGCCTTGACCAGAATCGCCTGTGCAGAAGCCTCCCCACACAGAATCTTTCCTGCGGCGTTGAGGGGGACTTCATGCTTTTTCAACGTTTCCTTCGTGCCGGTGCCATTGGCCGTGGATTCTGTGATGTAATACGTCAGGGTATTCTCATTCAGGGTCGCCACATGACCGTAAACATCTCCGCTGGCATCGGACACGGTCTCCTCAGGGGCTTGCGAGTCCATAATGGTAAGCTTCGCACCGTCGTACACGCCAAAGTACTGCTCGGCCTCGCTGATCTTCAGGGTATGCCCGTTCAAATCGATGGTAGTGTCCTTCGAAATGCTCAAATTCGCGCTACTGCCGTTATCCGCCGTCCAGGCATCGCCGGTCAGCTTAAAGTTGCCGCCGTTGATGAACGCTTCCCCGACATAGCCGGACAGAGGTTGGAAGGATCGAGCCTGTACTTCAAACATAGAGAAGTGATTCGTGTCTATCGTCACGTCGCCGTTCTCTCCGGTTTTCGCTTCCATGTCCGTGGCGGTCTTGGTATCGGTATCAATATGGTAGACCTTGGGGTAAAGCCCCTCCGTGTCAATGCCGCTGAAGGTCACGGTCACGGAGCCGGTTGGCTCGATCTCTTCCTCTCCGTGCCACAGGGTGATGTCCAGCAGGTAGCTCCGCTCCGGCTCGGCCTGTTCTTCTCCCAAAATCTGATCGCGAATCGTCCGACGCTCCCCGTCCGTCACCTCGGTCACCGTTACCGTGATTTCCTTTGCCGGATAGGGCAGGGAGGCACTCTCGCCGGTGATGGTCACGGTGATGCCGTTTTCGGTCTGCGCCGTCAGGGTAAATTCCTTCGGCCCCTCCGGCAGGTTGATATAGCCCAGAATCCCGGGGTCGTCCGCCCCATAGGTCAGCAGACGCACCGCGTCCTCCGCGTCGCCTTCCATGGCGGCGAAGCCGGAATCCGTGATCTGCGCCACCAGACCCGCCCGGTCGGCCGTGCCGTCCCCGTCCCGGTCAAAGAGCACCAGATCTCCAACCGCCGGGGTGTGGGACTGTGCCGGTTCAAAGGCGTCCGCCCAGGACGTGACCCAGCCGCCGCAGTCTCTGTCGACGCCCTCCACCCCGGCGTAATGCAGGCAGAAGGTCAGGAACATGACGTTCCAGTCGCCGTAAGGCTCCCCGCACCACGCGCCATAGCGGGTGTAGCCCTTAACCGTTTCGCCGTCCTCCGCGACAACGTAGTTTTTCGTACTCTCGGCATAGCCCAGCTGGGTTTCGGCGATGGCAAGGGTATCCTGCCGCCAATTCCCGGTCAGCGTCACCCCCGCAAAGGTCTTCTCCCATAGCTCCGCCGTCTCCACGTCCGCGTCGGGATCTGCGTAACAGGCAAGACTGTGGGTGTGCTCCTCCGTCCCGCAGACCAGCTCCCCGTTTTCATCCCGACAGGCTTCCCCGTGGGTATGGGCGTCCTTGCCGCAGAATACCGTTTCTTCCTGCTCATTCTGAGTGCAAGCTTCGCTGTGGGTGTGTTCTTCCTGTCCGCAGACCAGCTTCCAGGTGCCGTAGCACCGGGCGGTATGCACGTGCGCCGTATCGGTGCAGGTCAGCGTCCCGGTGTCCACCGGCTCCGCCACCGTCTCAAAGCAGGCGTCGGAGTGCCGGTGCTCCAGAACCTGGGTCTGTCCGCATATCAGATTGCCGTCAGCGTCAAAGCAGTCGGACGTGTGACGGTGGAGGACGATCTCCGGTTTCGTGCAGACCAGCACCGGCTGAGCGTCTTCCGCCGAATCCGTGGGCAGGTCGCAGCTCAGAACCTGCTCCCATTCATAGCAGGCATCGGTATGACTATGGTCGCTGTCGATGCCGCAGGTCAGTTTCCGGGACGTCTCATGGCAGCTCTCGTCATGCTGGTGTTCCTCGGATTCTTCCAGGCCGCAGGCAAGCACGGTGGTCTCAACGTAGCAGGCATCCGTATGGACATGCTCCCCGCAGACCAGATCGCCCCGCACCGACGTATAGCAGCCCTCCGCGTGGGTATGTTCTTCCGGCAGGGCATAACAGTCGGCAGTGTGCCGGTGTGCCTCAATCTCGGGAAGCGGACACCAGAGATTCCCGGTTTCGTCATAGCAGCGGGAATCATGGCGGTGAACCACAAAATCGGCATACCCGCACGTCGGATTTCCGTTGGCATCATAGCAGTCCGCCGTGTGCCGGTGAATTTCCAGCGTCTCCGCGCTGCACACGGGAACCCTTTTCTCAACCGACGTCACCTGCGCATAGCAGGCGTCCGTGTGGGTGTGCTCCGGGATGTCACATTGCTTTTCCAGTGTGATGGCCGGCAGAATCAGCGCATAGGTGGTACAGAATACCACCACACCGGCAAGGACGGTCACTACCCGATGCCGGAGGCGCTTCCTTTTATGCACCTTCGTGTATTTTTCCGCATCCCGCAGAACATCATACTTCATATATCCCTTCACCATCCTTCCTATCTCAATGCGCCGAAGTCCGGCAGAGGCCAGACCCGGAATACGATCCTTCCGACGATTTGCTCATCGGAAATGCAGCCGACCGCGGTACTGCGGGAATCCACCGAGGTGGAACGGTGATCGCCCACACAGAAGTAACGGTTATCCGGCACCTGATAAGGCAGCGCAATGTCACATTCTCCAAGGGCTTTTTCCGTCAGGTACGGTTCCTCCAGCAGCCTTCCGTCCACGGATACATTTCCGTTTTCGTCGATATCCACCCACTGGCCGGGACCGGCAATGCAGCGCTTCACCAGAATCTTGTTTCCCAGGTAGAACGCCACCAGGTCGCCGGGTTCAAAGCCCGAGCCCTTGACGGAGAGGACAATGTCCCCCTCATTCAGCGTGGGCGTCATTGAAGACCCGTAGATTTGCAGCACGGGCATCCAGATGGTAGCAACCAGCACGGCTACGGCCGCAACAACCACAAGCGTATAGACGGTGCTGCGAAGAACGCGTTTATACCGCCGTTTGTATTTTTCTCTGCCAAGCTCCGCCTCCAGCTGTTCCAGAGTCGGGGGCTCGGGAGATTTCCACGATTTCGACTTCATAATTCTCCGCTTCCCTTTTCCGACATAAGACGCACGTTTTCCAGATATTGCTGCGCGGCTTTGTCCGCGGCCTCAAATACACGGTTCAGCTGCAGCGCCGCCTCCGCAAGGGAACCGGCTTTTTCAACCGCTATTCTGCGATCCCGGAGCTGCGCCTCCGCACGCTCCAGCCTGATTTTCAATTGACGGTTTTCTTCCGTCTGCGCAATCAGCATTTCCAGCAGCTCGCTCCGGCTTAACCGTCTCAGTTCCTTATCCGTCATCCGACTTCCCTCCAATCCGCGCTTACGGCTGAAAGCAGAAAAAGCAGCGGTCATTTTCCTGCCCGTCATTCCCACAATGTAGCCAAAAGACCTGATTCCCGGTGAAATACGGGAATTGGAATCGTTTCCAATCTCTTAATACAAATGATATCACGTTTAACACGTAAATGCAACCATTGATCGTCGAATATTGCGGGTCAGAATTAACGAATTTTCAGCTTTATTTTTGTTAATTATTCCCCAACTCCGGAAATAAGACGAAGCATTTCTGCCATCCGTGCGCTTCTGCGCAGGAGATTCTGGAGGACGTATCGGAAATGCCCGGATTTAGAGAAGAGAAAAGGCTCACCCGCAGTGTCAGCTACTGAAAACTGCGAAAGGGAAAGCCGGGAATGAGCAGTTTTACCAAAACAGTGATATCTTTTAAGACTAGTATAGTGCATTTTACCGAACTTGTCAATACTCTGGAACAAGCAATATTCCCCACCCTTTCACAAAAGGCGCCTCAATTTCTCTGTAATTTGACAGTATCTTCTTCGCGAGAGGATATGTCACAATCCGGAAGCTCGATTCCTTTCCGCAAGTAAGGGAACCGTGTCCCCATTGCGGCGTTGCCCTAAGCGTGTCGGAGTTCTGCAAGCTATGTACAATAAATAAAGCAGCACGCCCTGCCAATCAAGGCAGGGCGTGCTGCAATTTTGGAGCAGGATACGGGAGTCGAACCCGCCTTCACAGCTTGGGAAGCTGTTGTACTACCGATGTACGAATCCTGCGTACAGGTGCATTATAGCAGAGCCGCCGAAAAAAAGCAACCTTTTTTTGTCGGAAAAGGGAATCCCGGTTGAGGAAATCCGCCGGATGTGCTATATTTAAGGCAACGACCCGGCGGGACAGAGCCGTGATTTGTAAGGAGAAGCGCTTATGGCAGAATATGAGCTGGTTTACGAGATCAAGAACCTTTGCCGCAACAACCAGATGCGGGACGTGTTCTTTGAAGATGTGGAATGCGACGACCCGGAGGCCTATCTCCGCGGCCGCCTGAAGGGGAAAACCGTGGAATTTTCCACGGAAAAAGGCGCGGGCGGCAGCGTGACCATCCATGCGGTGGTGGACGGGCTGATCCAGAAGTACGTGTTCACGCCGGTGTGACAAAAATGTCCACTTGCGGCCGTCGGATAAATGAAAGTTGGGCAATTTTTCTGAAAAAATTTCGCAAATTATGGGTTGAATTTAGATGGCATATGTGATACGATAAGTTAGTACCGATATGGGCGAAGTGCGCCCGTAGGGCAAAGTCACCATCCGCAGTCAAAAACGGCTCCCGAGCCATGAGTGCGCGTGGTGACGCGGCCTGTATGGACGAAATTCCGACCTGTCGGCCGCTCCTTTTCCGCTTTCGCCGGAAGGGAGAAAACGCGGGAGGGGCTGCGCTCCGAACCTGCGTTACGCAAAATCACTTTTAAGGAGAACCAAACTATGGCACCTCATACCATTGCCGTTGCCGGAAAGGGTGGTGTGGGCAAAACCACTACCTGCGGCATGATCATCGACTACCTGTGCGGCAAGAAGCGCGGCCCCGTCCTTGTGGTGGACGCCGATGCCAATTCCAACCTGAACGAGGTTCTTGGCGTGGAGGTTGAGACCTCCCTCGGCCAGATTCGCGAGGAAATGGCGCAGGCGGAGCTGAAAGGCACCATTCCCAAGGGGATGACCAAGGCGGACTACGCGGAAATGAAGTTCGGCGACGCCCTGATCGAGGACGACGATTTTGACATGCTGGTCATGGGCCGTACCCAGGGCAAGGGCTGCTACTGCTACGTCAACGGCGTACTGCAATCTCAGCTTGGAAAATATCTGCCCAACTATTCCTACGTGGTCATGGACAACGAGGCGGGGCTGGAGCATATCGCCCGGGGGACGCTCCCCCATGTGGACACCATGCTTCTGATTTCCGACTGCTCCCGCCGGGGCGTTCAGGCCGTGGCGAGAATCGCCGAGATGATCGACGAGATGGGTTTGAACCCCGGACAGATGGGTCTGATCATCAACCGCGCGCCGGAGGGAAAGCTGGATGACGGCGTCCGTGCCGAGATCGAAAAGCACGGCCTCAAGCTCTTTGGCGTTCTGCCTCACGACGAGGCGGTTTACCGCTGCGACTGCGACGGCAATCCGTCCGCGAAGCTCCCGGACAGCGACCCCATGAAGGTCGCGCTGCGGGGAATTATGCAGTCTATCGGCCTGTAAGCCGGTAACACCTGCGGAACGGAAGGAAAGCGGCGCTTCTTTAGGAGGGAAGGGCTGTGTTCTTTCGCGCTCCGTGCAAAACACATCCATAATTGCGCCGGACGAAAAACGCCCCGCGTGTGGAAAAAATATCAAGGGGGATTACAAATTATGGCTTTCACTGCCAAAACGGCACCCTTCAGCGGCAAGATCAATGCCGTGACGCTGGGCACCGGTGACAAGGCAATCGTCATCGGCGGTCAGAATGTGATGCCGTTTTACACCTTCGATGCTGCCATCGAAAACGCGCCTAAGATCGGTATTGAGATTTCCGATCTGGCAACAGAGTGGGACGCTCCCGCTCTGAAGGAATTCTATGCCGGCTGCACCACCATGGTCGACTTTGCCAAGAAGGCTCAGACCATGCCCGGCGCGGATTTCCTGTGCCTGCACTTTGAGTCCGCGGACCCCAACGGCGCCAACCGCTCCGTTGCCGACTGCGTGGCCGACGCCAAGGCTGTCGCCGAGGCTACCACTATGCCCATCGTGGTCATGGGCTGCAAGAACATCGAGAAGGACGGCGAGCTGTTCAGCAAGATCGCTGAGGCGCTGCAGGGCAAGAACATTCTGGTTCTGTCCGCCCGGAACGAGGACTACAAGACCGTCGGTGCTTCCGTCGCCCTGGCTTACGGCCAGAAGGTGGGCGCCGAGACCGCCGACGACATCAACCTCGCCAAGCAGCTGAACATCATGCTCAAGGGCCTCTCCATCAACCCTGAGAACATCGTCATGAACATCGGCACCGCCGCCGTGGGCTACGGCTTCGAGTACGTGGCCTCCACTCTGGATCGTGTCCGTCTGGCCGCTCTGGCGCAGTCCGATGCCGACCTGCAAATGCCCATCATGGCTCCCGTGTCCCCCGACACCTGGGCCGTGAAGGAATCCACCGCTTCCGAGGAAGATGAGCCCGAATGGGGCAGCCGGGAAGAGCGCGCGATCGGGATGGAAGTCTCCACCGCCGCTGCCAACCTGACCGGCGGCGCTGACGCCGTCATCATGCGTCATCCCGCAGCCGTTGCCACCATCAAGAAGTTCATCACGGATCTCGTGTAATCGGAAGGAGGATACATACAATGGCTTTGAAAGGTCTTGACATTTTTAAGCTGTCTCCTAAGAAGAACTGTAAGGAGTGCGGCAGCCCCACCTGTATGGCATTCTGCATGAAGGTGGCGCAGGGCGCTGTGTCCATTGACAAGTGCCCCTACTTCTCTGATGACGCGAAGGCGATGCTCAATGAGCAGACCGCGCCTCCCATGAAAACCATCGCCGTGGGCGACCACAAGCTGGGCGGCGAGACTGTCCTCTTCCGTCACGAGAAGACTCTGGTCAACAAGAACCTGTACGCGGTTTCCGTCTGCACGGGCATGTCCGCAGAGGACGCCGACAAGAAGCTGAGCGAGCTGCAGAAGGTCGACTACGAGCGTATCGGCGAGAGAATGTACGTTGAGTTCGTTTTCGTCGCCAACAAGCAGTCCGATCCCGCCGTCTACGCGGAGCTGGTCAAGAAGGCCGCTGCTACCGGCCGTGACCTGATCCTGGAGTGCTGGGATGTGGAGTGCGCCAAGGCTGCTCTGGCAGTCGCGGGCAAGAACGTCATCCTCGACGGCGCTACCCCCGAAAACTGCGAGGCTATGAACGCCGTCGCCAAGGAAGCCGGTGTTGTTCTGGGCGTTCACGCCGACAACCTTTCCGACCTGTACGACACCGTGAAGAAGCTGGAAGCCGCCGGCAACAAGAACCTGGTGCTGGACGTCACCGGCAAGACCGCCAAGGAGACCCTGGCCAATGCCGTTCTGGTGCGCCGCACCGCCATCAAGGATGGCGACCGCAGCTTCGGCTATCCCTCCATCGTCAACGTAGGCCGCATTGCCAGCGGCGATGACCATCTGCAGACCGCCTACGCTTCCATGTTCACCGAGAAGTACGGCTCCATCATCGTCATGGAGAACATGACCTACGCCCAGGCGCTGCCTCTGTATGGCCTGCGTCAGAACATCTTCACCGATCCTCAGAAGCCCATGAAGGTGGAGAGCAAGATCTACCCGCTGAACGGCGCCGACGAGAACAGCCCCTGCGCCCTGACCGTGGACTTCGCTCTGACCTACTTCCTGGTTTCCGGCGAGTTGGAGCGTTCCAACCAGCCCGTGAACCTGATCATCACCGACGCATCCGGCATGTCCGTTCTGACTGCCTGGGCTGCCGGTAAGTTCTCCTCCACCACCGTCAAGAAGACCTTCGAGACCCTGGACATCGAGAACAAGATCAAGAACCGCACCCTGATCATCCCTGGCAAGGTTGCCGTTATGAAGGGTGAAATTCAGGAGAAGCTGCCCGGCTGGAACGTCGTTGTCGGCCCCACCGAGGCGGTTCAGCTGCCCAAGTACATGAAGGACAAGGAATACGAGGCCGCCGCCAAGGCTGCCGCCGCCGAGAACGCCGCCAAGGCTGCCACCACCGTGGAAGTCAAGGAGCTGTCCTTCGACGAGCTGCTGGCGACCAAGGTTCCCGAGATCAAGGTTGTGGACATGGGCGTCAAGTACAAGGGCTACAACCCCGAGTCCCAGACCTTCGTCACCATCGGCGAGCGGATCCACTGCATCGCGCCCTCCGTCCGCAAGGCTATGGACGAGCGGGATCCCGAGCCGATCCTGAAGCGTGCCGCTGAGCAGATCGCTGCCGGCGCCACCTATCTGGACGTCAACATCGGACCTGCCGAGAAGGACGGTCCCGAGCGCATGATGTGGGCTGTCAAGCTGCTGCAGGAGAACTTCAACAATGTTCCTCTGGCACTGGACACCGCCAACAAGCGGGCTATCGAGGCCGGTATCAAGGTCTACAACCGCACCAACGGCAAGCCCATCGTCAACTCCGCCGACGCCGGTTCCCGTATTTCCAACATTGATCTGGCCGCTGCCAACGACGCCATCTGTATCGCCCTCTGCTCCGCCGACGGCATTGCCAAGGACAACGAAGAGCGCATGAAGCACTGCCACAACATGCTGGAGCGCGGCATGAGCCTGGGCATGGACGCCACCGACCTGTGGTTTGACCCCCTGTTCCTGGTCGTCAAGGGTATGCAGGACAAGCAGATGGAGGTTCTGGAAGCCATCAAGATGTTCGCGTCCGAAGGCCTGAAGTCCACCGGCGGTCTGTCCAACAACTCTAACGGCGCGCCCAAGACGCTGCGTCCCATCATGGACTCCGCTCTGGTTGCCATGGCGATGATGCAGGGTCTGACCTCCGCCATCGTCAACCCCTGCGACCTGCGCCTGATGGAGACCATCAAGTCCTGCGACATCTTCAAGAACCACGTCCTCTACTCCGACTCCTACCTCGACCTCTAATGCCCGTAGGACGGGCGGCCAATGACGTTACGGACTCTGGGTGGTGGTTTGGACATCCTTTGGGCCCCTCGACCGGTGGTGCGGCGGTTGTCCGTGCCGGAGAGTGGGGGAGATGGAGGGTGTTAACGGCACCGGGCGGTTGACGGACTGCGTTTGCGGTTGTTGACTGGGGTGTCGGATGACCATTTGACCCTGGAAGGCCGGCGCTTGGCTGGCCGGGTGACGTGACTGACAGTTTTCCCATGCATTCCATGGCTGGGAGGGAACCTCCCTCCCAGCCGGTTTGCTTTTTTACTTTGGAAAAATTTACTGCATTCAAAAGCCCCGGCGCTGTGCCGGGAAATAAGTTGGTATATTCAGCCTTCGGGCTTAATATATATTATCTTTAGGATTACATTATTGGGAGGAATTTACATGAGCGTATTAACCGATCTCATCTATGGCGGGTCCAATGCCGTTGCGGGACTGACCGAAGGTGCCGTCAACGACGCCATTGCCAAGTACGGCGCAGACAAGGAGATTGCCTTCCCCGATACCGCATACTTTTTCCCCACCATTTATGCTGCCACCGGCGTGAAGGTCAAGACTCTGGGCGACCTGCCCGCCTGCGTGGGCGTGCTGAAGAGCCTGATTACCAACCAGGAGGATCTGGGTCAGGCGCTGAACGCCGGTCTTGCCACCGCCGTCGGCGCGGAAATTCTTGAGGGACTGAAATACATCGACGGTGCCAACCCCTACGAAAACGAGTCCGGCATCGGCTTTGTTCCCGACCCCGTCATCCGTTCTCTGGGCGTGCCGCTGGTCACCGGCGATATCCCCGGCGTAGCCGTTGTGCTGGGCAAGGCGGACAATGCCGAGGACGTGGTCAAGGTGGTCAAGGACTACCAGAGCAAGGGCATCATGACCTTCCTGGTGGGCGACGTCATCGAGCAGTGCGCCGAGGGCGGCGTCAAGATGGGCTTAGAGCTGCGTGTCATTCCTCTGGGACATGACGTGACCGCCGTCATCCATGTCGTCACCGTGGCCATCCGTGCCGCTCTGATTTTCGGCAACATTCAGCCCGGCAATCTGGCCGGTCTGCTGGACTACACCAAGAACCGTGTTCCCGCCTTCGTCAACACCTTCGGCGCCATTGACTCCGTGGTGGTTTCCGCCGGTGCGGGCGCCATCGCTCTGGGCTTCCCCGTGGTCGTGGACATCGACCTGGGCGAGAATCAGGTTCCCGGCGCTCTGGAGTCCGTATGCGACCATGCCGAGACCGTGAAGAAGTCTCTGGAGCTGCGGAACATCAAGATCAAGGTGAAGGAGCTGCCCATCCCCGTGGCCTTCGCCGCCGCCTTCGAGGGCGAGATCATCCGCAAGGCCGACATGCACAACGAGATCTGGTCTGCCAAGAACCCCACTGCCGAGCTGGTGGTGATGCGGGAACTGAATGAAATCGAGGATCACAAGATCACCGTCGTCGGCCCCGACTTCGATCAGGCCAAGGATCTGGCTCTGGCGACCTACGTTGAGGTGGCCGGCAAGAAGATGCAGGTGGACTTCGAGTCCGTTATCGAGCGGAAGTTCCACGCCTGGTTCAACTACATGGAAGGCGTCATGCACACCGGTCAGCGTAACCAGGTTCGTATCCGTGTCAGCAACGCGGCCTACGAAGCAGGTCTGCGGCTGAAGGACTTCGCCGAGGTTCTGTACGTTATGATCATGGACGAGTTCGACGCCGTTGTGGACAAGTGCCAGGTCACCCTGATCACCGACGCCGCCCAGGCGGAGAAGTTCCGTGACGAGGTGGCTATGCCCCGGTACAACCAGCGCGACGACCGTCTGGCGTCCATGACCGACGAGGCCGTTGACCGTTACTTCACCTGCATCATGTGCCAGTCCTTCGCCCCCGCCCACTGCTGCGTGGTCACCCCCGAGCGTCTGGGTCTGTGCGGCGCCGTGTCCTGGCTGGATGCCAAGGCTACCTACGAGCTGAACCCCAACGGTCCCTGCCAGCCCATCTTCAAGGAAGGCTGCGAGGACGAGCGCACCGGCCGCTTCCAGTCCGTCAACAAGGCGATCTCCGACGCGACCCACGGCGCTGTGGAAAATGTTACCCTGTACTCCATTCTGGAGGACCCGATGACCTCCTGCGGCTGCTTCGAGTGCATCTGCGGCATTGAGCCCATGTCCAACGGCTTCATTGTTGTCAACCGGGAATACAAGGGCATGACCCCTGCCGGTATGACCTTCGGCGAGCTGGCCTCCTGCACCGGCGGCGGTGTCCAGACCCCCGGCTACATGGGTCACGGCCGTCACTTCATCTCCTCCAAGAAGTTCATCGCTGCCGAGGGCGGCATCGAGCGCATTGTCTGGATGCCCAAGGAGCTGAAGGACGACGTTGCCGAGCGTCTGAACAAGACGGCCAAGGAGCTGTACGGCATCGACAACTTCACCGACATGGTCGCCGACGAGACCGTCACCACCGACTGCGAGGAGCTGCTGAACTGGCTGACCGAGAAGGGTCACCCGGTGCTGGGCATGGAACCTCTGATGTAATGAAATTGAGATTGCGCCCGGGAAGGAAACTTCCCGGGCGTAGTTTTTTGTGGCTTCCCCTACTGAACGAGGAGAGCCTTCGGGAAACGGATCGCCACACCAGTGCTGCGGCATTGGCTTGTAATGCCCCCCTATTGAGGAGCACATGCGTTCGGTCGGGCTATGACGCCGGGGGGATGAGCCATATCAAATTTAATATAGGTAAAAAAATACTGATTTCGCTGGACAATTGCGGGGAGCTATGTTATACTTGGAAAGAGAATAAAATTTCAGGCGGCGCTATCATTCCGTCCGGGAGTTTCGGCAATTTTTTGCCGGATGGCAGGGCCTCGCCCAAAAAGAAAGGTGTTATCCTTATGCCAAAAGTCGTATTTCAAATCGAAGGTGGAAAGCCCATTGCCGTCGATTGCAACGTCGGCGATAACCTTCTGGAGCTGGCTCGCCGTGCCAATGTGGCAATCGACGCTCCCTGCTCCGGCAACGGCTCCTGCGGCAAGTGCCGCATCAAGCTGGTGGAGGGGGAATTGGAATCCTACCCCAGCCGCCATATTTCCGACGAAGAATATGCTGAAGGGTGGCGCTTGAGCTGTAGCTCAAAGGTCGTTGGCGACTGCACCGTGTTTGTCCCGGATATTGCCAGCGCCTATCAGTCCCGGATGAAAACCGCCGATTTGAGCAGCCCCCAGGAGGTCGCCATTTTCGACGCCTGCCAGAACCAGCTGAAGCAAAGCGGCATTCACTTTACCAATCGGTTCCGTGCGGTTGACCTGACCATGACCGAGCCGAGCCTGGACGACACCATGCCCGACAACGAGCGCCTGACCTGGGCGCTGGAGGAAGCGCTGGGCGTAGAGAAGGTGGAAATTCCCTTCTGCGTCATGGTGAAGCTGGCGCATGTCCTGCGGGAAAATAGCTTCCACGTGTGCGTGAAGGGCGAATTTCTGGACGATACCTTCCGCTGTATGGAGATTTGCGCTCCGGAGGACACCGCGATTGTCGGCTGCGCCATCGACATCGGCACCACCACGGTCACCATGGTGCTGACCGATCTGACCACAGGCAAGATTCTGGCGAAGGGTTCCTCCGGCAACGGCCAGATCCGTTACGGCGCGGACGTTATCAACCGTATCATCGAGCAGGGCAAGCCCGGCGGCAAGAAAAAGCTCCAGGACGCCATTTTGAAGGAGACCCTGAACCCCATCATTGCCAATCTGTGCAAGTCCGCGGGGGTCACCTGCCCGTCCATTCTGCGCATGAGCGTGGGCGCGAATACCACCATGAACCATCTGCTGGTGGGCGTGGACGCCCAGCCGGTTCGGATGGATCCCTACATTCCCAGCTTTTTCCTGTGGAACGACCTGCTGGCGCAGGATTTGAAGCTCCCTGCCAATCCCCTTGCGCCGGTACTCATCGCCCCCAACATCGGCTCCTACGTAGGCGGCGACATCACTGCCGGTACGCTGGCCTCCGGCATCTGGGACAGCGACGCGCTGAGCCTGTTCATCGACCTGGGCACCAACGGCGAGATCGTCTTCGGCAACCGGGACTTCCTGGTGAGCTGTGCCTGTTCCGCCGGCCCCGCTTTTGAGGGCGGCGACATTTCCTGCGGTATGCGCGCCACCGACGGCGCCATTGAAGCCTGCACCGTCGACAAGGTGACCATGGAACCCACCGTTTCCATTGTGGGCGACGCGGATCAGAAAGCCGTGGGCATCTGCGGCAGCGGCATCATCGACATCATTTCCGAGCTGTACCGCTGCGGGATTATCAATGCCAAGGGGCTGTTCGTCCGGGAGGGCGAGCGCGTCCGCCGGGATCATCACGGCATGGGTCGATATGTCATTGCCTTTGAAAATGAGAGCGAGACCGGCCGGGAGGTGTCCATCAACGAGGTGGACATCGACAACTTCATCCGTGCCAAGGGCGCGATTTTCTCCGCCATTGCGACGCTGCTGCATAGTGTGGATATGCCCGTGGAAGCCATCGAGAACGTCTTTGTCGCCGGCGGCATCGGCTCCGGCATCAACATGAAGAACGCGGTGAACATCGGCATGTTCCCGGACGTGGAGCTGGAAAAGTTCCACTACATCGGCAATTCCTCCCTGTCCGGCGCTTACGCCATGGTCATGAGCGACGAAGCCGCCGCCAAGACCGCGGAGGTGGCCGCGAACATGACCTATCTGGAGCTTTCCACCTATCCCGGCTACATGGATTCCTTTGTGGCCGCCTGCTTCCTGCCCCATACGGACAAGCGACTGTTCCCCCACTCCATTCAGGAGGCGTAACATGCTGGAGGGAATGCACCATGTGGCGGTGATTGCTTCGGAGGAAGCCCGAACCCTGGATTTTTATGTCAACAAGCTGGGGTTCACTCTGGAGAGCCAAGTCTGGAGGCCGGAGCAGCGGGATTATCTGCGGATGCTGCGGCTGGGGAATTTGGTGCTGGAGCTGTTCATCAAGCCCGACGCTCCTGCCCGGCTGACTCTGCCGGAGGCTCTGGGTCTACGGCATTTGGCCTTCCGGGTAACGAACATTCAGGCGGCTCGGGACTGGCTGAACGCACAGGGCATCGAGACGGAACCGATTCACGAGGACAAGGCAAACGGAGGGCACTATGTATTCTTCCGTGATCCCGACGGTCTGCCTCTGGAACTACACGATTAAGGAATAAGGAATATGCAAGTAGAAAACCACAAAGAAGAAGCCCCCTTTGCCCATTATGTGGAGCTGTTCCGCGATCTGAACCCCGCCGCCGTGACGGCGAGACTGTCAGACGTCCGCTGGGATGGGAAAGAATTCACCCTCAGCCTTCTGGGCAGGGCGTTTGCCATTGCCCATCCGGACTACGCCATCCGGGCGCTGGACGGTGGGACGCTGCCGCCGCTGCCCGCCCAGACGTTTCTGCTGCGCTATCTGCTGGAAAGCAAGGACGTGGTCTGGCAGGGGCAGTGGAAGACCTTCCGGGAGATGCCCTGGGGGGAGATGTACATCAAGCCCTACACCGGCCGCGTGCTGACCCGGGCGGCTTTCACCTTCGGCACCCGGCTGCCAAAGTTCAAGGCCGCCTGCGAAAAAATGCAGGCGCTGCCCCTGTCTCACGGGGACGCGGGCTACCAGTTCAATCTGATCGGCGGCTACCGGATGCAGATTCTCGTCTGGGAAGGGGACGACGAATTTCCCCCCAACGCCCAGGTACTCTATTCCGACAATTTCGCGGAAGGCTTCGCCGCGGAAGACCGGGTCGTAGCGGGGGATATCCTGATCTCCACGATCAAGAGCCAGATGTAAAAAGGAAAAGGCAGGGCGCTCTAAAAGAGCGCCCTGCTTGCGTTTACTGCAGACCCTGCTCGTAAGCCTCGATCATCTTCTTGAAAGTGTGACCCGTACGACCTTCGTGATTTGCCCTTCTTTTCAGTTTTTGCAGATACTTTTCGCAGCTTTCACCCGTGAAAATCTTGATGTCCAGCCGCATGGTGCCGTCACCCTCCGGCGTAGCGAAGATTTTATCAATAAAGGTATCGATAAACTCCTTGGTGATCTCGCCGTTTTGACAGTCACGCTCGGCATCCCGAAGCACCTTGCGGATACGCTCCATATTGCTGCGGAACTCCTCGCTGGATTCCTGCTGTTCACGAAGCTCGGCAAGTTCCTGTTCAGCGGCCTTGATGTCGGCATTGCACTGTGCCGTCATGGACTTGAAATCAGCGGGGGTGATACTGTCGAGGGCTACCAGTTCCAACAGCTTGCTTTTCTTTTTCAGGGTCAGCTCAATGGTTGCCTGTGCTGACTCGATTTTCTTCTCAATATTGCTGTCGCTGGTCATGGAACGGTACATCCGCTCGTATTCTTCCAGCATAGCGGCGGAGGCTTCCTTTGTATCACGGAATACCTCAAAGAGTACAGGGATCAGTTCTTTTTCGTAGATGGGGATGGAATCACAGCTGTCCTTACCGTTGTTAATTTTCCCGGAGCAGACCCACTTGGAATTTTTGTTACCCTGCCGATCCACGGAGTCACGGCGGTAATAAGGTGTACCGCAATGGGTACAGAATAGTTTGCCGGTCAGGAGGTTGGCGTGGTTGCAGACACCCTGACGGTTCTTCACATCCTCGCTTCTCCTGCGAAGTACAGCATTAGCCTGCTCCCACAGTTCTTCGGAAACGATAGCCGGTACGATTTCTCCCGTTTCATCCTTGAACATGACCCATTCTTCCGGCGGGAGAAATTTCTGCTTTTTGGTGAACATATCCACCACCTTGACCTTGTTGCCCACATAGTAGCCCTTGTATTTAGGATTGGAAATCATGCCCGACATGGTGGAGTGGGCTATTTTCTTGCCGTTGTGGTTGCGGTACCCTTTTTCCCAGAACAGTGTTTCAAGCTGTTTCATGGAGTATTCGTCGGTGGCATACAGTTCAAACAGCTGCCGAACCATCACCGCCTGATCTTCATCTATAACCAAACGGCCATCCTTTTTGATATATCCAAAGATGCGGCTGTTGCCCAGCACTACGTTTTGCTTGATTGCCTGCTGATGCCCGAATTTCACACGGGAGGACAGCTTACGGAGTTCATCCTGTGCGATGGAGGACATGATGGACAAACGAAGCTCAGAGTCCTCGTCAAAGGTGTTGATATTATCGTTCTGGAAAAAGACACCGACTCCCGCATTCAGCAGCTGTCTGGTATACTGGATAGAGTCCAGCGTATTGCGAGCAAAACGGGAGATTTCCTTTGTGATAACAAGATCAAATTTACCAGCCTCGGCATCATCCACCATGCGATTGAAATTCTCACGGCGTTTGGTGGAGATACCGGACAGTCCCTCGTCAATATATCCCGGCACGAATGTCCACGCAGCGTTCTTCCTGATGAAATCCTCGTAATAACTGATCTGGTTGCCCAGAGAGTTCAGCTGCTCATCCGATTCTGAGGAAACACGGGCATAGTAGGTTACCCGAAGCGGAATATCGTAGATGCTTTTCATCCGCAGCTGTTGTCTGACAGAATGTATATCCATAATGATTCCTTTCTAAAAAGTTCGTTGTATCATCATCTGCAAATATTATATCGCAAATAAACGAACTTTTCAAGATGATCTGAAAAGTTGTCAAAAAAAGTTTGGGCGGCAACCGTATCTCACGATTGCCGCCCTATTTATCTTATCGCGTCTTTGCAGCAGTACGGCTCTTGATCATCAAACGCATCTTATTGCGCTGATCTTCCGTAATCATCCCTTTTGCAAAAAGCGTATCGTTGTAATAAGTCAGCCAGAGCTGTTCGATGACAGCCTGCTTCTTCTGTTCAGTCATTCCTGGTTTCATTTCCTTGATTTCTGCCATAGAATTCCTCTCTTTCAAAAGTAGTATTGCCTCAGATTTCCTGATTCATTCGACCGTGATGCACATATTTTTGCTCGGTGTATTCCCGGATTACGGCATCGGGGATGGAATCTACGGTGCGGCGAAGCTCATCCAGCTCGGAAAGCTTGCGCTGAATCTCCAGTTTTTTCTGAATGCTCTCACGGGATGCAGAGTTGAGTTCCTTTTCCAGTTCCGCATTTTCTGCGGTCAGCTCCTTGTAGGTCTTGTCATACTTTTTCAGCTTTGTCCTCATGGCCTCTACACCGGGGATATACTTGTCTAGCAGTGCCTCCAGTTCTTCTGCTTTGGATTTCTTGTTGAAGGGATTGCTGTCATTCAGAATTGCTATAATCTGATCTTTCATTCGGTTCAGGTGTACAGCTTCCTTGAACAGCCTTGGCGGGATGTGCGTGCGTCCGGTCTCACTGGCACTCTCGCCACGTTCCAGATCGGGATATTTCCCGACCATGTGCTTCCAAAATTCATCCTGCCACCATGTCAGTTTTTTCTTGTTGCCAACGATTTCTTTGGCGCTGAGTCGCTTGTCCTCCGTCAGCGGGACAAAGCAAAGGTGCATATGGGGCGTTTTCTCGTCCATATGCACCACGGTGGATATGATGGTTCTCGGATTCTGATGCTGCTGGATAAAATCCAGCGCCTCCTGAAAATAGGCTTTGATTTCAGCTTTCTTCTTGCCCTTGAAGAACTCCGGGCTGGCCGTCACCAGTACCTCCACCACCCGCACGCTGTCGGAACGGGTGCGACAGCCTGCCTCGGCAATCTGCTTTTCGGCCTCGGCGCGGTACTTTCGCTCCGGCGTCACCAGATGGAAGTTCATGTGGCTGCGTGTGGTATCAACGTCAGGATTGCTGGCGTATTTCTCTTTTGTGCGTTCGTTGTGCGCTTCGATATGCCCGATCTCCGGCCCCTTGTACTTGGCAAAGCGAAGAATGGCGTACTGTGCTTTCATCGGTTATCCCTTCGTTTCTGCCATACGATGTCATAGCCCAGCACATCGGCCAGTTCCACGACTTCTTTGTATCGGATGCTTTCCCGCTGCAGCTTGGCGGAAAGATTGGAAACGCTGTCGCTCCAGCCGTATTCCTCGGCCAGACGGTCAACCAGCTCCTGCATGGTAAATCCGGCGCGGACGATCTGTGCCTTGATCTCATTTCTGATGCTCATAAGATCCTCCCCAATTTTTGTGATGAAAACAACGAAGCAGGTTTGCGTTTCCGAAAACCTGCTTCGCTGTGTGATGTAATATTCTGTTTTCCTGAAATCCGCTGGAAAAGCGGCGGGCGATGTCCTCTTCGTAAGTGAGGGGTGTCGACTTCCCGGAACCGCGTGACTTCGCAGAAAACCATGCAAACCCACGCGCATCCGTGAAGCCGGTACTCGATTCCGAGCAGCACGGTTTCGCGGAATCGTTTCGCCGCCGCGCAAATTTCTTTCCGGTTTTCACTTGTCTTGCAGATACCCCTTCCGTTTCAGCTCCGCCAGATCGGCAGTCACGTCCTCCGGACACATCCGCGCAAGGCAGCTCAGCTCGTAAATCTCGTACCGATCCACCAGAAGCAGCGTCATCAGTAGCTTCTGCGAGCCGGTCAAATCGCCGTCGTACAAGTGAAACAGCGGCAGCTCCTTGAAATAAATTCTTCCCATTGCATCCTCCTTTGCAGGCAAACTGAAAATTCTCCATCCCATCCGCCCATCTATCCCACATGGGATGGATGGGATAGTGTTTTCTGTGTCTGATCTCATAAAACCGGCGGTGCCACCAAAGCTTCGATGCCCCAGAAGCCGTTGACTCGTTTGCCGAGCCGATTTGTGATGTGGTTATCATGTTCGATGCCAAATTCGTCGGCGTGCTTTTTCAAGGTCATACTTACTGTTCGTACCGCCAGCGGCTTATAGGTGTTGTCGTTGCACCACATGGTATAGATGGCGTACAGATCGGCAGAGGTAATGGTGCTGTCGGATTTTAGCTGGATGTACCCCTCTGAACGCATGAACAGCAGCACATTGTCGGCCTCTCGCTTGGCTTCCACACGGTTATCCTTGGTGCGATCACTTTCGGTAAAACGGTAGTTGTTGTCGATCAAACGTCGCAGGCCTTCCAGGCACCAGAGGAAGATCCCCTCAATTTCGGTACAGAGCTTGTCCGCCAGAAAAGGATCGTCCTCACGGTCAAGAGGTTTCTTCTTAACGGATAGGATCAGCTGTCTACGGTAGAAGCCATCGGAATGGTCATAGAGAGATTCCAGATCGCCATTACTGAACGCCAGAAAGCGGACGTACATCTGCCCCTGATAGCTTTGTTCACCCTTCCGCTCCAAATCCATGGGCATTTCAGCGGTGATAAGAGACTTGAGATAGTGGGTAGATTTTAGAGCCTCCATCTTCATGTCATCGTCCACCATAACCAGTTGATGCTCCAGATCAGCTCTGGCAAAAGGGCTACGCTCCACCTTGGCAATGCTGCCGTTTTTCAAGTTGTCACCCAGCATCTTCTGCATCACAACCCCGATACGGCTTTTGCCCTCACCGCCGTTGCCTTTCAGCAGCATCATGGTTTGCCCACGGTTAGTGGGAAGAAGGCAATAGCCGAGGTACTCTTGCAGAGTAAGAATGTCCTCGTCCTCCAAAAGTTCCGATAAAAAATGCAGCCATGTAACTGGCTGCGGAGCATCGGTATCATATTTGACTGGCAGGCGGTTACGACAGAATTCCTTGTGCTCGGTGAACTCGCCGTTCAGGAATAGCGTGCCGTTGGCAACGTGGAGCCGATCTTCGTGTATTGGCAGGTTGGGAACATAGGCTTCCAGTTTCACCATTTCCAGAAGTCCCGATGCCCGTTTGGCAAGGCCGCAGTTGAGGAAAGGGCGAAGCATTTCATAGATTTCCTTGCGGACACTTTCTTCATCGGTGATACGGCCATTCTTGGTAAAAAAGCTGCCGCCTACGCACACCATCGGGTGCTTTTGCAGAAAATCTTCGCAGAATCCGACCTCATTCAGAAATTTGCCGTCGTACCAGAACGGTCTTTCGGCGGTGCATTCAAGTTTGTCCATTGGCTTCCTCCCTGATCTCCTTCAGCCGTTCCTGCAGGAGCACAATTTTGTTATCTTTCATCATGTCTTTTACCAGTTCTGCCCTTTCTTCATGTGAACCAATGGTCAACAGATCCAGCATATACTGCGTACATTCGAGCATATGACAGGCTTCCACGAAACGGTCATCCGGCTCCTCCTCCGGTGTCTGCGGTGCGTACCTCTTTTTCCAATCCTGCAGAATGTGCAGATATTCGCTGAGCACCCGAAAGCAAAGCTTTTCGTTCTCAGCCTGTGTCGTATACATCTTTAACTTCGCCAGTACGGACGGTCTGTCTTCACGGATGCCAAAGTCAGCGGCAAGCTTCTGCGCTGCTTCCAGCGGTGTGATGCCGAACAGCTTCGATGTGAATGCAATCACATCACCGTTCGCCTGACACCCGAAGCAATGGTAATGATCCTCATACAGCTTCATGCTCGGGTGCCTGTCATCATGAAAGGGACAGCAGACCATCCCGTTTCGGCTGACACTCAGCCCGAAATGTTCCGCCGCCGTTCTCGGCGCGACCGTTGTTTTCACGGCTTCAAAAATTGTCATAGGCATTTCTCCTTTCAATATTTCCGACAAATCTCTTTGTCAACTGAATATACGGAGAAAAAGCCTTAGACCGAAAAAATCAGGAGGTATTGCAAGAAATCAAAAAAGCCCTCCCGCGTTTCTTGCAGAAATGCAAGTGCGGAAGGGCAACGAGTTGAAGTAAAAGTGATTTTCACAACAGCGAGTGAATAAAAGATGAATTTTCACTCCGGCCTATTGAAAATCATGAAAATATGAGTATAATATAAGTAAGCTACAATGGAGGTGCTGTATATGCAATATGAAAGCGAGCGCATTGAATATAAATCTCAGATGATCGATGACATTTATAAGGAGGTCATCGCATTTGCAAATACGGACGGCGGCGTGATCTATCTCGGTATTGATGATAAAGGCAACCAGATTGGCATTGACAATGTAGATGAAACCTACACGCGCCTGACCAACGGCATCCGTGATGCAATCGCACCGGATGTGACCATGTTCGTGCGGTATGTCCTCCAGGATAATAAGGTAATTCGGATTGAAGTCGGCGAAGGCAGCTATAAGCCCTACTATCTGAAATCCAAAGGCATGAAGCCCACCGGCGTTTATGTTCGTCAGGGCACATCCAGCGTTCAGGCATCTCCCGAACAGATTCGCCAGATGATAAAAGAATCAGACGGAGATACCTACGAAGATTCCCGCAGTTTGGAACAAGAATTGACCTTTGATGCTGCCAAAACTGCATTCCAGCGCTACTGTGTGGAGTTTTCCGTCGAGAAATACCGCGCTTTGGGCATCACCCAAAACGATGTGTACACCAACCTTGCGCTGCTGCTTTCCGACCAGTGCCATCACACGATCAAAGTTGCCGTGTTCAAAGATGAATTCTGCACAGAGTTTCGTGACAGCAAGGAGTTCGGCGGGTCCGTGTTCAAGCAGCTTGATGATGCGATAAACTATCTTGCTCTGTGCAACAAGACTGTTTCCACGATCAAAGGAGTTGTTCGCACGGATAAGCAGGATTACCCCGAAGAAGCGATTCGTGAAGCTCTGCTCAACGCTCTTGTGCATCGTGATTACGGATTCAGCGGCAGCATCATCATCAATGTGAATGACAGAAAGATGGAGTTTATTTCGCTTGGCGGACTTCTCCCTGGCCTTTCTACTGAGGATATTCGCATCGGCGTTTCTCAGCCAAGGAACAAGAAACTGGCAGAGATATTTCACCGTCTGCGTCTGATTGAAAGTTACGGTACAGGTATTCGACGTATTTTCAAGCTGTACGAAAACTGCCCTGTACAGCCCACTATCGAGGCAACGACCAATGCTTTCAAAATTGTACTGCCAAATATGAATGCTGCCAGTGCTGCAAGCGAAGATGCACCGGCGACAACCGGCAAAGCCACTGCAGCCATCACACCCCAGATGAAAACTGTGATGGATTATCTGGCAGAGTACGGCGAAATGACCGACGAAGATCTGCAGGAACTGCTGAACGTCAAAAAGACGAGAGCCTATCTGCTCGCCCGTCAGATGAATGAAAATGGATTGATCGAAATTATCGGCAGAGGCGCGGGTAAGAGATATAGATTGAAGTGAGGGACAATGTATGGCACGTTACAGCGTCAATAACTACACAGTTGAAACATTGCTTTCAAATATAAAATCCGGAAACATTGCAATTCCGGAAATGCAGCGTCCTTTTGTTTGGGATAGTTCTAAAGTCAGAGACTTAGTTGATTCTTTGTATAAGGGATTTCCGGTTGGATACATCATTGTATGGCAAAACCCGGATGTTAAGCTGAAGGATGGAACAAAGTCCTCTGGCAAAAAGGTTCTGATTGATGGGCAACAGCGTATTACGGCAATGGCTGCTGCAATCGTTGGACAAGAGGTGTTGGACGACCACTATAAATGGAAACGTATATCTATTGCTTTCAACCCCGTCGAAGAGAAATTCGAAGTTGCAAACAATGCCATTTTGAAAAGCAGCAAGTGGATTCCTGACATTGCCCCTGTTCTGGAGCCAGCTTTTGATACATTCTCCTTCGTAATGGAATATTGCCAGAAGAATGAGATTACAGATCAGATGTCACAGGTAAACAATATCGTTAACCGGCTTCGTGGTATTCAGAATAACAGCCTTGGAGTTATCACTTTGGCTGAGGACTTGGATATCGATAGTGTGACGGAGATTTTTATTCGTATCAACTCTAAAGGTGTTGTACTTTCTCAGGCAGACTTTGCCATGTCCAAGATTTCCTCCAACGAAACCTATGGTGGCAACGTCACCCGAAAGACGATCGACTACTTCTGCCACTTGCTTGAATCGCCCGAAGATTTGAAAGATATCAAAAACAACGATGCCGCATTTGCTGCTTTGTCGGAATTTGATGCAATCAAGTGGGCAGCTGCTAAGAGCAACCCCATATATAAAACTACATATAACGACATTTTGCGTGTCGCATTCACCTACAAATTTAAACGAGGCCGCTTGGCGGACCTTGTTAGCTTGCTGTCAGGTCGTGATTTTGAAACAAGAGAATTCAAAATTGAAATCGAGGAAGATTCTTTCAAGCAGCTTCACGAAGCGGTTCTGCAAGCCGTGAATCAGAATAACTATGAGCGCTATTTGATGATAGTGCGCTCTGTCGGCATTGTTCGCAAATCCTTGATTCGTTCCCAGAATGTGCTGAACTTTGGATATGCACTCTACCTCGCATTGCGTGAAAGGAAAATCGACAGCAATGAAATCGAGCATATTGTCCGTCGCTGGCTGGCACTGACGATTTTGACAGGTCGTTATTCCGGCTCTCCTGAATCTTCCTTTGACTACGATATTAAACGCTTTTTCTCCTACGATGATCCCATGGAATATCTCAAACTTACGGAAGCAGGTGAATTGTCAGATGCATTTTGGAAAGTCAACCTTGTACAGCGCCTGAACACTTCTGTCGCAAGCAGCCCGTACTTTAATATGTTCCTTGTTGCACAGGTAAAGAGCCACGACAGAGGTTTCCTGTCTACACAAGTTGACGTGGAGGCTATGCTGGAAAACAGAGGCGACATTCACCATCTTTTCCCCAAGAACTATCTGACGAAAAATGGTGTTCCGCAATCGATGTATAACCAGATCGCAAACTATGTGTTCCTCCAGCAGGAGATCAATATCAAAATCAGCGATGAAGCACCATGTGTCTATATGAAAAAGGTTTTCGATCAGTGTCAAACAAAGAAGCCTGTCTATGGTGGCATCGTTGATGATTTTGAGCTTCGTAAAAATTTGGAACAGAACTGTATTCCTGTCGGATTTGAGGAAATGGATATTGCAGACTATAATAATTTCCTTGAAATGCGCAGAAAACTGATGGCTGAAAAAATCCGCAATTACTACTTCTCTCTTTAAGTAATAAACACACCATTAGAAAAGAGGTGCCGCGATGGAACAGGTTTATCTTCCCGGAAAAATCCGTGACCGCATACAGGACTTGATGAAATCCCGAAAAGTCACACAGGCTGAGCTTGCCACTCGCATCGGCTGTTCGGAAAGTTCTTTGAGCCGTTTCATCAGCGGCAAGACGGACAAGCTGGGTGACGAAAATATCATTCGCATTGCCCGTGTGTTCAATGTCTCCACCGACTTCCTGCTTGGCGAGGTCGATACCCCTGACCGCCTGAATTACGATATTTCCGAACTTGGCCTGTCGGTGCAGGCGGCGAGAAATCTGTATACTCACAAGGTGAATCCCGGGGTAGTCAATGCGTTGCTTGAAAATCCGGAGTTTGCCAACACCACAAATCTGATATCCGGTTACTTGGATGACGAGCTTGCCAAAGGTTTTGCGGCACAGAATCAGTTGTACGCAAACATCGCCGGTATGCTGAGAGGTCAGCCGGAAGCCGCCTGCGATATTAGAAAATTACAGGCCCCGACTTATCAGGCAGACCTTACTGCAATCCAGCACTCGTTCATGTCTGCTGTGCAAGCAGTAAAGAAAGAGGTCGGTAACGATCTGTCTGCCACCCGTGAATTGACCTCGCAAGCAGTGAAAAAAATATATGCCGAGCTGACCAAAGAGCAGAAAAAGCGAAATCGCAAAATCACCGCAGAGCAGATCGGTGAAGCGGTGGCACAGTCCGTTTCCCATCTGCCCGGTATTGACACAGAAGCGGTCAAGCAGATGTTCCTTGCAATGACCGGTACGGTACAAAACCATGAAAAGAGACCCGATAACCAATGAACAGCTCTGTGCGTTGGCCAAGCGGGGAGACGCCGATGCGCAGAATCTGCTGATTGAAAACAATCTCCGCTTCATCAAAAAGACCGCATACGAAGTGTGGAGCGCACAAGAAGAGTTGAACCGATCTCTGCAAATTTCACTTGACGATCTTGTGCAGGAAGGCTCGTTGGGCTTGCTCGGCTGCATCGACAGCTACAATCCCAACAGCGGAAACCTATTTCTGACATACGCCGGTTCCGCAATACGGAACGCCATGATCGACTACGTCCGCTCACAGAATGTGCCCTTTGAGGCGAAGAACCTGAACAGCATTGTTCCTCTGGATGCGCTTGCAAAAGATGAGGTTCAGAGCAAGCACAGTTTTATTGCAGGCCCCACTCTCCAAACTCCGGAACAGATATATCTGGCACAGGAACGGTACGATGATCTCCACCATGCTCTTGATATGATCGAGAACAGAGAGAAACAGTATTTGCGTTATCGCTTCGGCTTCGATGATGAAACGGAGCATCCGCTGGCGGAGACAGCGAAGCATTTCAATCTCTCCGTAAGCAGGGCAAAGAAAACCGAAGCGCAAGCCCTGGATAATGTGTGGCTGGAGCTGCCGTGGTGGTACGAACAGCATCGAACATTTCTGCTTGCATCCATCATTGAAGCATGGAGTGCAGTTTTGAAAATAATCGACGAAATGACGGATGAATAAGCGATGACCTTTTGGGGAAATGCGTCGCGGCGGCGGGGTTTATATACCTCTTGCTCCCCCGGTGATGCAGCATAGCGTCGGTCTGTGACCTCCGCTTTGCCGCACCACCTACACCCGAAGAACGAATATCCGCAAGCCTCCCGTGCTTGCAAATATTCGCCCTTCTGCTGCCACTGGAAACGGTCTGTCCGGTACGGTGGCAGCCCCTTTCCCGCGTCAGCGGTCGCAAAAGGTATAACACACTAGACTTTGCCGAGCAAAATCGTGTGCCAACAGGGTGCTTCTCGCCCCTATTGGAAACCCTGAGCCAAAGGGATTGCATCCCTCTGGACACCTGCATTTTTCTTCACACGGCGGTACCCAAACTGTAAAAATGCAGTTTGCCACCGGTGCGAAGAAAAACAAAAGGAAGCATCTGCGCTGTGATTGTGAGAGCGCAAATCTTCCTTTTGATGCTGATAATCTGAAATTGGATATGGTGCAATTTCAGATTATCAGCCTCTGCTGCGGCAGGAAAAGACGAAAACAGCCTTGGAGGATTTTGATATGATTCGGTTCTATAATAAACGTTGGGGCCAGGCGATGAGCCTGACCCCTTAGCTATGGCTCAACCAGATCATTATACTCGCTGAGATTATGTTCAGGAGGAATAACCAC
>ENA-UOJL01000332-UOJL01000332.1-human-gut-metagenome-genome-assembly--contig:-P47-NODE-332-length-74147-cov-85.576243_pt1 | contig 74147 bp, 64 predicted proteins | sample MGYA00242347_ERZ723894 | MGnify/ENA metagenome assembly ERZ723894
CCTTGTTTTCTTCATTATATTTCTGTTCGTAGTCCTCAATCGCCGCGGTCATAGCATGAATGACTGCAGATTTTCGCGACCCCGGCGGTGTGCGTACACCGCTGAGCAAAATCACCTCGACCGGCGAAATTGAGCAGCGGTTCCGCTTGAATTGAGCAATGGGACCGCCCGGATTGAGCAGCCCCACCGCTCAGGTTGAATATGGACAGAACAAATCAGTCAAGGTATTATAAATATAGTCGGAGTCAGATGTCCTGCAAACCCTTCCGCTTGCGCATGGATTCCTTGCCTCCAATGACCACGGTGTAAGCATCGTGGACGATTCGGTCGCAGATGGCATCAGCCAGCAGTGGGTCAGACAACTTTTCCGGCCAGCCCGGAATGTCAAACTGGGAGCAGAAGATCGTGGAGTTTCGCTTGTACCGGGACTCCACGATTTCCAATAAGTCCCTGGCTTCCGTTTCTTTCAAAGGGTACAGAAGCCATTCGTCAATTATGAGCAATGCGTACTTCTTGTACTGGGCCATGAGTTTGCGAATCGTACCGTTGCCCCTGGCAATCTGGAATTCTACCAGAAGATCCGGGAGCCGGATGTACTTCACCGCATAAAACCGTCTTGCGGCAGCCATGCCCAGAGCGCAGGCGAGATAGGTTTTGCCGCTGCCGGTGGCACCCAACAGGATGATGTTGTGGTGCTCCTGGATGTAGTTGCAGGTGCCGAACCGCAGCAGTTCCTCCTGCTTCAGACCTCTGTCGGGCAGATACTCCACATTTTCCAGACAAGCTCCCGGATCCGAGAAGGTTGCCTGCCGGATCAGCTTGTTCAGATGGTTATTCTTTCGGGCATTCCATTCCGCATCCACCAAAAGACCGAGCCGGTCCTCAAAGGTCATGTTTTGGAACTGCGGATCGGCAAGTTGATCCTTCAGGGCATTGGCCATAACACTCAGCCGCATTTCACGCAGCTTGGATACCGTTGTTTCAGTCAGCATCACTTATTCCCCCTTCCGTAGTAGTCAGCCCCACGGGTGAAACCGTACTGGGAAGAGGACGCAGTAGCCGTACTCTGCTCAGGGATGGCTTTATCCTGGCCGGATGCCAGAATAGCCTGAATATTCTTGAGAGAAGGGCGGGGTGTGTATTCCAATGCCCGTTTGCAAGCATTCTCCAGCCGTTCCGGAGTGTACTTGTCTGCCAGCTTCAGCAGACCCATGCAGGACTTGTAGCCCTGCTGTTCTACTTTGTAGCTGCCGAGAATAGCCCGGACAACGACCTGCGTGTTGCTGCCGACCTTACCGGCCCAGTGAATGAACCGTTCACCGTTCCACTGGACATACTTCTGGTGCTCTGGCGGCATATGCGCCTGGATCGTGCTGTATTGGTTAAACCGTCCGTACAGCCTGGGATGGGAACAGATTCGGTTTCCACCGTAGAAAACCTCTACCGTGGATCTGGTGAGCCGGACATCTACTTTCTGCTTGATGTACTCAAAGGGAACAGAATAGTTCATGCGCTCCACGGAAATGTGGTAATTTGGTCCCACCGTTGCCACTTTCCAGATGGCCAATTCAAAAGGTCTGGGCGGCAGAGGGCGCAGGAAGGGCCTCTCTTCTGCAAAGCTGCTGGCCCGGCTGCCTTCCCGCTTCTGGAAAGGTTTATGGTTGAACGCCTCCAGACGGTCCCAAATCGCCTCGTTCAGTTCCAATAGGGACAAAAACTGGCGGTTCCGCAGAGCGGCCAGTATGAAGGTAGAGATGATACCGACAGTACCCTCAACAGCAGCTTTATCCTTGGGAGCGCGGACTCTGGCAGGCAGAATTGCCGTGCCATAATGCTCTGCCAGCTCCTGGTACGATTTATTGAGAACAACCTCATCCTTCCCATGCTTTTGCACGCCGGTTTTCAGATTGTCGCACTGGATGATCCGTGTAACGCCGCCAAAGTATTTGTAGGCATTCACATGGGCAGTGGTCCATGAGTCCTGGTTCATGGAGAAAAAGGCTTCTACGTAGCTGTAGCCACTGTAGGGCAGGGTTGCCACGAACACATAGGCCGGGATAATTTCACCGGTGTCTGTGTCAATAACAGCGGCAGTATCGCCGGCCCAGTCCACCTGCATAACCTCGCCGGGCTTGTGGTTCAGGTGCATGGTGGCGTTTACCTTTGTCAGATAGTCCGCATAGCACTTGTTGAACTGGGTGGACTGGTATGGAATCTCACCCGCCGCCCGACACTGGTCGCAGTATTCCAGCCACAGCAGATTCAGGGTGATACCGCTGCGCTGGAGTTCCTTGTGGACATAGGCGTAGTCCGGCATCTTGTAGACAGGCTTCGAGGGGCTGGTCGGAAACAGACGCTCTGAGAGCTGCTTATCCGACATTTCCTCCGGCAGTGGCCATTGCAGGCCGCAGTTTGCTGCCCGTTGCAGGGTTGCTGCCACAGTGTTCCGAGCGCACTGGCAGCTTGACGCGATCTCGGTCTTGTTGAGTCCCAGACTATGGAGTCTGAGAATCTCACGGTAATTGGTCATACAGGTGACCTCCTTGTAGATATTTACACCGCAAAATGCGATGCATATCTACATTTTACCGCAGTGCTCAACGACGGCGGCAAGCGTGCTCAATTCCGCCGGAATGGATGCTCAATTTGAACGGTCGTGCTGCGCAATCTCGCGCGGAATACTCACGGTGCAATCAGAAATATGTACAGACTTGTCTGCTCGTAATGTCCGATGTTCCCTTCGACCTTGACTTTTCCTTGCAGGCAAGTGGCAAGTACGCCCAAGGCGGTACCTGCCGCCATATCTACCGGTGTCTGCGTATGCACAGCAACAGCTTCTACATAGCTGCGCAGTCTGGACGGCAGGCAGTCAATCGGAAAAGGCGGCAGCGAATCTGCGCTGGGGCTCAATGGGTTGAACGGCAGGAAGGGGCTTGCTGCGGTTTGCAGTTTCACAACATTGCTTTCAGCGTTATTAGCGTTTTCAGTGAGAAACACGAATTACCTCCCTATATCAATGATGAGGACGCAAAAAGACAGCCGTATCGCTGCGGCTGCCTTACGCAAATGACGTATTGGTGTCCTCTATCTAACAGGGCATGAGAGAGGCCGAATGTTTCCATCAGCTTTTATTTTTTTCTGTAAATCTCCAGCTGCTTTCTGATTTTTGCAAGACGCTTGCTGACCGTTCCGGCATTGGCGAAGTCGAGCTTCCGTGCAATTTCCGCAAGGGTATCGTTCTGCATACGAAGCATGATGATTTGTCTGTCCATATCCGGCAAAGTCTGCACAAACTGCTTTATCTGCTCTTCATCAAACAGCTGTTCCTCGAATGATTGCACAGCGGCATGGCACATCGCATTGACAGGCAGTTCAGCATCATTTTCCTTCATCTGTTCCAAAAGCAGCTCTCTTTCGGGACTTCGGGAGTGATACCATGAACGTTCAAAGTCACGCTGTTTTGAGCTGCTGCCGTTGTAATCCTCATGCGCACGATGTTCCCAGAGCATATCGAATGTTTCCTGCCAATGCTGTTCCTCCACGATTTTCATCGTCATCTGTCCGAAAAAATCGTAGAAATTTTCATAGGACATCCACGGCACTTCGTAATCCTTCCCCATGGAAAACAGCCGCTGAAAGCAGAATTCCGGCATTTTGTCGAGTTTCTCCCGGATATGCGCGACCGTTATGTAGGCATACCGCCAAAGCGGAAAGTTGCCGGAATAAAGATAGAAGGAACCGGGAACGGGCATATAGCCGCCGTGCGGTGCAGGCACTTTGAAGAACTGCCAGCTGACCCAAGCATAGCAGTCCCAGACCAATTCGAGGAACGTATCGGAATTAACCATCCGCATCCATTTTTCATTATGGATAACTTCGCGAACTTTCCGCGGCATCGAAAGGAATGCAGGACGTTTCTCCACCAGCTCGCGAGGAAGCGCATAGAACATAATCAGCCAGCGCAAATTGCTGGAAGAAGGGATTTTGAAGAGTGACCCGCCCACGGGGATAAAGTCCTGACTTTCCGTCGTCAAGGTCATCACCTGCTTTCAAGTGTGGTTATGACCATTATAGCACAGATTTTCGCATGGTGTGAAGCCGATGGAACGCAAACGGCGAGAGGGGGAACGGTATACCTCTGCGGCGGTGATTGTCCGGGCATGTGCCCTTTGCTGCTGAAAAACAATCTGCATCCATGCCGCAGACAGCATCAGCAGCACGTCCGGCTGGCATCCGTCGCCTATCCCCCTCCGCAGAGGTATAACACACTATACCTTGCAAGCAAGGTCGTGTGCCAACAGGGATGCTGCGCGCCCCTATTGGAAACCCAGCGCCAAAGTTATCGTCCCCTCTGAACTCCACAATCTTTTCATTGATACATCCGCAAGCCGAAAAATTCGTTTTGCTAAAACAACTTAAGAAAGTGGAATGATTCTTCTGAAGAAAAGAGCAGCTTCCCTTTCCTGAGTTACTGAAAGACTGTCTTTCGCAGCTCAATCCCTTCTGGTACAGTTAATCCTTTTTCAAACGCCTTGTAGTTTTCTTTTGAAATGTAGATAATTCGATCTTCTTCAAATACTGATACAGGAACCATTTTTTCTTTTCCAGAGCGCATTTGAAGAATGAACATGCTGGTAGTTAGTTTTGTCGTGAAATTCTTCAACTTTCCTTCATAAGGAACAATAAAATAACGACCAGCATAAGTGCCTATCACTTGGACTTCAACTGCATCTTGGTGCCGCTCTTTTACCCATGCATTTTTCTTTCGCAGTTCGCGTACTTCAATAGGCGATATGTTTGCTTCCGACACACCTCTATGTATCTGTATATCAACTGCATCATCTTCAGTCCGAATCTCATAACGTCTCTCCGGCAATCCATAAACATTAACGCTCTGATGACTTGTAGAAAACGCATTGTTTTCCAAGTAGTGTGCATCAGAAAACATCAGATCCTCAAGGTCTGGGGAAAGGAACTCATTCCACTCGTCTGTTTTTTGAATCAAGCTTTCAACTCTTTTCACAAGACGAAGATTAGAGATACCTTCCGTATTGTCATCCGGCATTATAATGAACAAATAATCTCTTGCTCGGCTAATTGAAACGTTGATAATATTGAGTTTATTCAAGAACATCTCTTTCGAGTCGGAAATTGTGGGAGGCGTATTGAATACAGCAAAAATGATATCGCATTCATCTCCTTGAAAACCATGAATCGTACCCACCTGAATATCAACTTCAGATGGCAGCTTTTCCGATGCAAGGAGCTTATCAATCATGTCTGCCTGCGCACGGTATGGTGCAATTATTCCAATCTTAAACAAGCTGCCAGGATTACTTGCAGAAATAGCTCTGGACAAATAGCAAACATACTCAAAGGTGAACAGCGCTGAGTATACTTGATAAGAACTGCTGTGTTGTAAACGTTTTGCCCGATAAATACTCTCGTACTTACTTACGGGATACTTAATAATGTTTAGCGTCTCAATCCCAAGATCATTTCCAACATTTAGTTGACGCTGACTGTTTACAGAACGATTGTGCTTCAAGATCCCGCCATATGCGAAATTACTAAAGATGTTTCCGATAGTTGGCACACTTCGATACTGTGTAGTTAACAACTCAACCTTATATTGATGTGGCTTTGTTTTCGGATTCACAAAGGAATTGAGCTCAACCATAGTATAGATATTCTCATCTTTCCAGAGTTCTACTGATGTGATTGGCTCAATTTGGAATGGGTCACCTGCAATAATAAATTTCTGCGGTGTCTTTTTATACAGTGGAAATACAATGTTTGCAATAGGAATCATTGAGGCCTCGTCGATTACAATGTAATCCCAATTCATCCCATACAAGAATAGTCTGGTGCCATGAGGCATAAAGAAATCATACGGAAATCTTGCGATTGTTGTGACCGTGACGTTCTTGGCAAGCGTACGGATATCAAAGGTCTTATCCCTGAATATGGGACTTTGCTCGATTCCTTCGTCAGATGTTCCGCCAAAGCGTACGAGCCAATCTGTATATGAAGTATCGTTTTTGGAAACCTCCATGATCCTTTTTACCAAGACGTCTGCCGACTTATTTGTTGGAGTGAGGACAAGTACTTTGCATTCGGCGTTGTCTCTCATCAGGGGAATGAGAACATTTTGTGCCAGATGTGTTGTCTTACCCGTGCCCGGAGGGCCAAATACAAACTCAATGTTTTCACACAGATTGTCTTTCAAATTGAAGTCGTCTGCTAAGCCCAACTCAGTAAACCGCTTCCTCAGTTCTTCCAAAAGGAAAACAGGGCTTTTGGCATCAATTGTTGCCGCAGTAACAGAACTAAGGTCAATCCCCTCAATATCTGCTTCATTCTTCATCTTGACACGCAGTGTATAAGATTTTATGCTTGCTACCTCAATAGGAACTGTTTTTGTTTGTTCTTTCATGTGCAGAACCAGAGGGATATCCGCTAAATCTTCCATAAACGATGGAATGTATCGATTTGGATATTTTAAGACGAGCGTGCGTTTTGTACCGGGTTCACGTTCGACTCGTGCAAAACCAATAGATACCTCCTTACTGTTCGCATTTGTCTCGCCGCTATTTATGCTCTCCATTTCCAACAAAGAATTGAACCACGCTACAGTGTATTTTCCTTCTCGTGTAAGCTGAACAGCCTTGTTATATAGCTCTTGAAAGTACGCAATCCGGTCAATCTCAGCCGCACTTTTTTCCTTCGCACGCTCAATTTTCTTGCTGTAATCAACCGTAGATGGCATAAACTCGTCCTCATCAGCATCCTTATCATCTTCCACTATAGCTGATAGAGACTTAGTATCCTTATTCTTTGTCCTCCGAGCAATCTCTTTTATTACATCGGTAGTTGCCTTGCGATTTGTTCTCTTGGCAACAGTTTGGGATGACGACATCTCCTCAGATGTATCGCACTCATCGCTATCATCAAACAAAAGGTCATTATCATCGTTTCCCGAATGTTCTGAATCCGAATGGCTATTGATATGTTCCTGCTCCACAGCCTTCCGGGCTGCTTCCTTCTGGCGGCGGAATTCTCGGAATTCTGCTAAATCATCCTCGTTCTCAATACCGTATTCGCTCAACTTATTAGCTAAAGCAATTTTTTCTCGTTGGGTGTCAGTAAGATTGCTGTCATCTTCTTTATCTGCACTGTTTGCAGGCAAGGCTTTTGTCGTTATTCCAAGAAAGTTCAACAGTTGAACGGCATATTCAGATGTTGTATCATAAACATCTGAAATTTCATTCAAATAGAGCTTATCTGGCGAGACAAATTCTCCATTTCTATTTTTAATCCATGCACTTCCCCTAAGCAGTTTTACATTTGAGGATGTGAAATTATCAGTTCGAGGACGATAGTAATAGTATCTAACAGTTCCATAAAGAACATGCTCTAAAGTACGCCACCGGCTGCAATATTTTTCGGTAATTATCAATAGGTTATTCCATAAAACAATGGATTTTTCGGTATCTTCGGTACTAAGAATATATTCTACAATTTCTTTGCAGCCTTCAATAATAGTTTCTTCATATCTAATGCCCCCTGTGGAATAAGGGCGCGGAAGATCATGCCTTCCAGGAGAATAGTAGTCTATCTCATGAGATACTATAGAAATTTCTTTCTTAATGCCCAATTCCAACAGAAAAGATATTAGCTCTTTTTCGTCCGTTGGCTTCAAGCACTTTCGGTATTTTTCTATTGCAACAAAGCGAGTATCCTTCTTGGTCTCAAAATACTCCAGCAGCTCCTTTGTGGGTAGATACATCGAGTCAGCTCTACCACGGTATAATTGTGCGTCGTTTTCATTATAGTAGTTGAGGAACTCATACTCCTTTATTAATTCGATGAACCCATCCACTTCATCATTTGAGCATTTACAGTAATACTCAAAGAACATATTGAAGTGCGAATCAGTGTCTATTACACCCCCTTTGCTATACTGAGGAAGAATGATATTATAAATCTGATCTTTAAGAGACGGTTGCTTGATTCCTATATCATCAATAATAAACTTCTTCGTTTCCAGATTTTTGAGAAGTTCTAGGTGAACAACAGTATATCCTTCAACATCCTTAACCGGCAAAAATAAAATGAGTTGGTTTTTATCATCAAATGCAGCTACTGCTCGTCTGTTCTGATCTAAGAAAACGGGTCTGGTTTTAGAGATTTCTTTTCTATGTTTTGTTTCCGATAGCCACTTATAAAATCTGTGCAGCCATTCAAATGACTGTGCTTCAATAAAGGCAGCAGTAATACCTTTAATGCTCTCGAGATATTGTCTATTACCATGAACATAGGCAAACGTTCTGGTACGGCCAGTGAGAATCGCATCTTCATTGATGTTTGTAAATACCAAAGAATCAATGTAGGAATGTAGTGCTTTGTCGCTCTGCTGTATTTCATTACGCCCCAACGTCGTGAAAACCCAATGTGCATTTTCGTTGCCAGTAATATCTGCCAATTGGGCATTGGAAAACAATTGCGGTAACTGAGTTCCTGCAGCCCAGTAGGCATCCTTTGAAGATATGTATCCATCTGCCGAAGGTAATAAATCTGCTTTTTTAAATTTTTCTCTGATTGCTTGATAAAACGGCAGAAAAGAAACCTTACGTTTATCCGAAGGTTTACTAAACTTTTCTGGATCTACAGGAATTATTGTTACAATACTATCTTCTATCAGATGTGTAGATGTTTCCTTCCCAATATCTCGCAAATACTCAAGTGCATCTGCTGCAAGAACTGCCACTCGTTGTATCATCCTATCGTTATGCGCCACACCTGCGCGAATACCCTCACGGCTGTCCGTAAGCAGGAAAGGGGCATGAAGGATAAAGTTTAGTCCAGTAACCTCCTTCGTCGGAAAAAAGCAAAACGCCGGCTCATTGACAGGTTTCAGCTTTCCATCAGAATCCATGAAAAATCCAACAGAATAACGCCTTCCGCAATCATCCAATCGCGAAAAGAGGCAAAGGTTTTCATCGTACGGTTCATCACCAGCATTTTGTGTCAAACAAATATGCTCTGCGATTGTATTGTCATAAGTATAAGTCTTTTTAATATTTTTTCCATATAAGCCGATAACATTGCCAAACTCAAATTCAATTTCCTTCAATCCAGACAGAAACAACAGCGGAAATGAAAGATTTCTCAACTTATCAGAGATATCCCCATAAGCTTCCTCCGTAGTTCTTTCAGGATGGTCAAACGGAAATACAAAGAGTGTTTCATTCTCCCTTCGGCCAGAAAAATCAGCATCTAATGGAATCGGAACAATAAAGCGTTCTATTTTGAAGCGAAATTCCGGATCATAAATTTGCGGTGTAGTAGTATACTGAAACACAGCCTTAAAACCAACACCGAATTTGCCTATGGATGCCTCCGTCTTGTTGGAATTTGCAATAGATGTTATTGCGTTAATATCCCCCAAATATCCAGATGCAGAATCCTCCTCTTCCTTTGTGGGATCGGAAACCGAAAAGTGTCTGGTACCATTATGTGCAAAAATAATCGATTGGGTTCCAGCACAAATCTCGCAGTAGTAGCTTTTGCGTCATCTGCATTTTGAAGTAATTCATAGATAAAGTGAGCTTGGTCTGAATACTTCTCAACTACACTGTTCTTGATGCCACGCATGGATGGCTTTTCAAGCATATCTGCACTTTCTTCTCTGTCTTTTGACAGCGCTTCAAAGTATATTTCATCTTGTCTGTTCATTCTACATTTCTCCTTTAGGCTTAGATGAAGCAGAAGCCAATATTTGTATGTTTCGTTTTCACAAACAGTCGTTGTATCGTCCATCCTCAGCTATCAGCAGATAACATGCCAAAGTACTTCATCGCCTCCACAATCGCCTTTTCTTTCTCCAGCGGGCATTGCGGCTGCTTAGTATTTTCAGATTTCGGTTTATTGTAGTTCTCACGCTCAATAATGCCATGTTTCTGCTTCACCTGCGCGATGTAGAGGGGACTGACTTTCAACCCGGTATGTTCCAAAACATACGCCTTGATTTCCTCATAAGTTGCCTTGCTCTCTGCCGAAGTCAAATCCATCTCGTCCATCTTTACCTCAATCTCGATATGTTCTCTCCCTTGAAGTTTGGACAATACGCATACCGTCTCCACATGTTCCGTCCCCGGAAACATATCCACTGGCGTTGCCCATTCCGCCCGATACCCGCCGTCCACCAGCACGCGCAAGTCCCTTGCGAGGGTCTCCGGGTTGCAGGAAACGTACACAACCCGCTTTGGTTTCAGCATCAGCAGACTTTGCAGGAACTTCTGGTCGCTGCCGGCGCGGGGCGGGTCCATCATCACCACGTCAGGCGCGTTTCCCTCCTTGGCGAGCTTCTGCATGAAGCGCCCGGCGTCGTCGCAAAGGAAGCGCGCGTTCTCCACGCCGTTGCGGCGGGCGTTCTCCTTCGCGTCGCGGATGGCGTCGGCGTTCAGTTCCACGCCGATGAGCTGCTTGCAGCCGTCCGACGCGCACAAGCCAATCGTACCCGTACCGCAGTATGCGTCCAGCAGGGTCTCCGCGCCCGTCAGGTGCGCCGCGTCAATCGCCGTGCGGTAGAGGACTTCGCATTGCTTCGCGTTCACCTGATAGAAACTCTGCGGGCTGATGCGGAAGCGTTTGCCGCACAGCTCGTCCTCCATGTACCCTTCGCCATAGAGGGTGATTTCCTTCGTGCCCAGCACCATGCTGGTTTCGCGCTGATTGCAGTTCAGCACGACGGTCGTGATTTCCGGGTGACGCTGAATCAGCTCCTGCACAAACGCCTTTTTTCCCGGAAATTCAAGGCTCGTCGCGACCAGCACGACCATAATCTGCCCCGTCACATGCCCCGTGCGGATGAGGATGTGGCGCAGGAAGCCGCGGTGTGTGTACTCGTTGTAGATGCGCAGCTTGTAGGCAGGCAGCATCGCGACGATGGTCTGGATGATGCGGTCGGCGCGGCGATCCTCAATCAGGCAGTGCCGCACGGGCACGACGCGGTGCGTCCCCATGGCGTACACGCCGCTGATGGGCTTTCCCGCCTTGTCCACTGACAGCACGGCATGAACCTTGTTGCGGTAGTGGAACGGGTCGTCCATGCCCAGAATCGGGCGGACTTCGCAGATTCCGTCCAGCAGTTCCGTCACGCGCTGCTGCTTCCATTGCAGCTGCTCCGCGTAGGACAGGCGAGTCAGCTGGCATCCGCCGCATTTCGCCGCGACGGGGCAGTTCCAGCGGATTTCGCGCGCCGGACGCGGGGAAGTCGAATGCTCCTTCGGCGGATTCGGACGCGTTTCCTGCATTCGGCGGGTGGTCAGGTTCTTCGGGCGGCGGAAATTGCTCATCGAGTATGTACTCCTTCATTCTCTGTGGGTTCGCTCCATTATAGCACGTCTTTCCCTGCCGCTTCAAGTCTTGTTTCCCCCTCTTTTCATTTTTGCGCGACTATGCTACAATAAAAGAAACAATCTTCTGTGAGGCGATTTCGATGCTGCTTTCTTCCTCCCCCATCCGTCGTCGGACGTTCTCCTGTTTGCGCGGCGATTTGACCATCCGCGGCACGGAGTATCGTCCGAATGGCGAAAAACTCCCGATTGCCATTGTCTGCCACGGTTTTATGGCGAATCAGCAAACCGTCCGGCAGTACGCGCGAGTGCTGGCGAAAACTGGTTACTGCGCGTACTGCTTCGATTTCTGCGGCGGCAGCGTTCCACTCACTGGCAAAAGTGACGGCGCAACAGCAGACATGACGGTGCTGACCGAGGTGCAGGATTTGGAAGCTGTCATCCGCTATGCGCAGTCGCTTCCCTATACCGGTGATATGCTACTGCTGATGGGCTGTTCGCAGGGCGGCATGGTGTCCGCGCTGACCGCCGCGAAGCATCCGGAGATGGTGGACAGGCTCGTGCTGTTCTACCCGGCATTCTGCATTCCCGACGACGCGCGCGCGGGGCACATGATGTTTGCGCACTTCGACCCGCGGAACGTGCCGGAGAAGATTCACTGCGGGCCGATGCTGCTGGGGCGCTGCTATCCCGAAGCCGTCATGCACATGGATATCTTCCGCGAGATTGCGCCGTACACCGGGCGGGTGCTGATTATCCACGGCACGGCGGACGGCATCGTCAAGCCTGATTATGCGAAAAAAGCGGCGAAAGCGTATGCGAACGCGGAGCTGCACTTGATTGACGGCGGAGCGCATGGGTTTAACCGCCGCCATGACGCGGAGGCGATTCGCTATTTAACGGACTTTGCCGCTTTGTAAGGGGGATTTTATGACCACCGTCGAAATCTGGGGCGCACGCGCCGGGCAGACGCAGTCCCGCCTGTTTGAAGAAATCCGCCAATGCCGTGAAGCTGGTCAGCGCGTCCTGCTGCTCGTGCCGGAGCAGTACACGCTGCAAGCCGAACGGGAACTGGTGGAGCAGCTGAATTTGCCGGGGCTGCTGGATCTGGATGTGCTGTCGCCGCGCAGGCTGGGTCGGCGCATCCGAGAGAGCGCAGGACATTCACCCAAAGCCGCGCTGAACGAAAGCGGGCGGCGGATGGCGCTGGCGCAGGCGCTTTCCCTGAAGCAGGAGGAACTGCATTATTATCGCCGCGTCGCGCTGTCACCCGGGCTGCCGGAGAAGCTGTCCGCGCTGCTGATGGACTTCCAGCGCACGGGGCTGTCAAGCGAAGAATTTGCCGCCTATGCGGAGGAGCTGCCATCCGGCGCGCTGAAGGCAAAGGCGCATGATTTGCTGCTGCTTTGGCAGACGTATGACGCGCTGATTGCCGAGCGCTTTCAGGATGAGCCGACGCAGCAGTTTGAGCTGGTGGAACGGCTGCCGGAAAGCGGACTGATGCGCGATGCCGCCGTGTTTGTCTACCAGTTTGATATGCTGCCAACGCCGCTGTGCGTCCTGCTGGCGACCGCTGCGCCGGAATGCGCCCGCATGGTCGTTGCGTTCACGATGGACAAGGACACTGCAAGCGACGGGCACGTTTTCGCCTTCCAGCGCAAAAGTGCGGCGGAGCTGACCGGATGGCTGCGTCAGCGCGGCATTCCCGTGCAGTGGAAGTGGCTGCCAAGCGAACCCGCTGGACGCGACGAAGCCCTCCGCCACCTCGAAGCGCACTTGTTCGCCCGTGATGGCGTGGTGTACCCCGGCGACGCGTCCGCCCTGACACTCCATGCCGCCGCAAACCCGTATGCCGAAGCCGCTTTCGTCGCGCAGACGCTGCAAAGCTGGCACGAGCGCGGCATTCCGTGGCAGTATATGGCGGTCGCGCTGGCGGATGCGCAGAGCATGTCCGGCATCCTCGCCGTCACGCTGCAAAGCGCGGGGATTCCCTGCTATCAGGCGCGAAAGGACAGCGCGGCGCGGCACGGCTTGAGTCGGATGCTCGTCGGCGCACTGCGTTGCATCTCCGGCGGATTCCTCCGCGCAGATGTGCTGCAAGTGGCAAAAAGCGGCTTTTCTTCCCTGACCCGCGACGAAGCCGATTCGCTGGAGAACTACGCCATCACGCACGGCATCAACCGCGGCAAGTGGCTGCGTCCGTTTTCTTATGGCGACGACGCGGCGGATATGGATGAACTGCGCGTCCGGCTGGTTTCGCCCGTGGAAGCCCTTCGGGATGCGCTCCGCCGCGCAAAAACAGCGGGGGATTCCGTCGAGGCGATTTTCCGCTTCTTGGAGGATACGAACGCGTATGACCGCCTGATGGCGCGCGAGGAAACGCTGCTTTCGCGCGGGATGGCGGCGGAAGCGACGCAGAATCGGCAGGTATGGACAATCCTGATGACGCTGCTTGATCAGCTGTACGCGCTGCTGGGCACGCAAAAGGCGAATCAGCGGGATTTGGCGCGGTTCGTGGAATCCGGCCTGACAGGCGCGTCGATTTCGTCCCTGCCGCCGCAGCCGGACACGGTGATGATTGGCGAAGCGGGCCATTTGATGACTGGGCGTATCGACGCGCTGCTCGTCATGGGGATGCAGGACGGTGCGCTGGGCAGTACGGTGGATTCGCTTCTATCCGAGACAGAGCGGCGAACGCTGTGTGACTTGGCACAGCGCGCGATTGGCTTGACGCAGCAAGAGACGTGCGCCCTTCGGCAGTCGGACTTCTACCGTACGCTTTCCCTCCCCCGGCGCTTTCTGACCGTCACCTGTTCTCAGGGCGGGCAGGACGGCACGGCGTTTCGTCCGGCGGGGCTGCTGGAGGACATGACGCAGCTGTTCCCGCATATGGCGGTGTCCGGCGGCGTGCTGGCAAACGATGTCGCGCCGCTCTCCCCCGCCATGGCGCTGGATGCACTGCCGCACCACCTGCGGCAAGCTGTCGACACGAACACGCCGCTTCCGGAGCAATGGGCAAACGTCCTGCGCTGGCTGTATTTCGACCCGGAGTGGCACAGCCGCTGTCAGGCCGTGCTGGATGCGCTGAACCGCCACGGCACGGCGATTTTCCTCTCCCGCGACCACACGCGGCGGCTCTTCACGCAGGACAAGGTGTCCATCAGCCGCTTGGAGGGCTTCGCGCAGTGCCCGTATCGGCACTTTGTGAACTACGGCTTGAAGCCCGTCATCCGCCGCGAGTACGAGTTCGACCCGGCGGATGTGGGCGATTTCTACCATGCCGCGATGGAGGGGTACGCTGCCCTTGCGCTGAAAGAGCCGGATTTTCCGGATTTGTCGGACGAAAAAATCCACGCGCTGATGGATACGGTGCTGCTGCCGCTGACGACCGCGTGGGCGGATGGTCCGCTGAGTGAAACGCCCTCCCTGCGCCTGCAGGGCGAGAAGTACCGCCGAACGGTGCACCGCGCCGCGTGGATGTTCACGCATCACGCGCAGCACAGCCGCTTCCGCACCGTCGGCGAGGAAGTTGTGTTTGGCGAGGAGGACGGTCTGCCCCCGGTGGTGCTGACGCTGCATGATGGACGGAAAATCGCCCTGCGCGGCAAAATCGACCGCATCGACCGCTGGGAGGGCGACGAGGGCGTGTACCTGCTCGTATCCGACTACAAGAGCAGCCACCGCGACATTGACCCGACGCGCCTATGGTACGGGCTTCAATTGCAGTTGCTGCTGTATCTGCAAGCCGCGTGCGAGGGGCTGGACGGCAATCCGGCGGGCGCATTCTACTTCACGATTCAAGACCCGATGGTAGATACGGCGGATGTAAAGGAATCCGCGGAAAAGGCGATTGCGAAAAAGCTGCACCTGAAAGGCATTGTGCTGGCGGATGTGGACGTGGTGGAAGCACTGGATTCCAATCCGGGATATTCGTTCACGAAAATCTTTAATGCGGATAGCAGCGTCGCTTCCTCGTCTGATGGCTACACGTCGGAGGAAATGGCAGCACTTCTTGCCCACGCCAAGAAGATGGCGGCGGAGCTGGCCGACCGCATCCGCAGCGGCGAAATCACCCCGTCCCCCGCCGTCATCAGAGACTGGAACGCCTGCCAGTGGTGCGACTGCGCCGGAGTCTGCAAGCTCGACACGTCCATCCCCGGTCATGAAAAACGTGAACTTCCGCCGCTGAAGAAGCAGGATTTATTGACCCTCATGGCGAATGATACAGATGCACCCGGCAATGAGGAGGACACGTCACCATAAAAGCGGTGAATTTTTCTCCCGAACACAAAGGAAATTCATCAGAGGCATTGCATCCGGGCGCAAAATGGTTTATAATAGAGATACGAAACTCTCACTCACAAGGAGGCGTTTACCCATGATTCAGATTATCGCAGGCAAGAAGGGCTCCGGCAAGACCAAGCGGCTGATTGACATGACCAACAACGCGGTCAAGACCAGCTCCGGCAACGTCGTTTTCCTCGACAAGAACGACAGCTATATGTACGAAGTGGACCGTGCGGTTCGTTTCGTCAACGTCGAAGAGTACAGCGTTTCCAGCGCGGAAATGTTCCTCGGCTTCCTCGGCGGCATGCTCGCCAGCAACTACGACGTCAAGACCGTCTTCATCGACGCGTTCCTCAAGCTGATCAAGATTGACCTCGCCGACGCGAAGTGGTTCTTCGACAGCCTCGAAAAGTACGCGCAGAAGCATGATGTGACGTTCGTGCTGTCCGTCAGCGCCGATCCCGAAGCGCTGCCCGACTTCTGCAAGGGCTACATCATCTAATTGGAACAGCCCACGAGGGCGGCGGAGCATGTAAGCCGCCGCCCTTTTGGTATTTTGCGCGCAGTGGGCAAGGGGGCAAGGGGGCGAGTGCAGGCTTCTCCTGTTTTCATTGTCCCTTGTCGTTCCCGCAGGAGCGCCCCCCTGCAACATAATTACCTCTTATAATAGGTAGGAAACCCAGCAACCGCAAGCAGAAACTCGGCAAGAGCCCCTTCTTGCCCTCAACCCAGCAGGCATCGCCCTGCGGATAGGAGCGTGATTTCCATGTCATTCATTTCCACCCGCGGCGGCGCCTGCGTCACGGCGTCCCAAGCCATCCTGCGCGGTCTTGCGCCCGATGGCGGCCTGTATGTCCCGGCGGTGTTCCCGCAGATGACGCTGGCGGACATTGCCGCGCTGACCAAGCTCGACTACCGCGCCCGCGCGCTGACCATCCTCCGTGGCTATCTTGATGATTTCAATGCGCAGGAACTGGCGGACGCAATTGCCAGCGCCTACGAAGCCGCCAAGTTCGATGACGCCGCGATTGCGCCCACGAAGAAGCTCGACAGCAATACCCATGTGCTGGAACTTTTCCACGGGCCGACGCTCGCGTTTAAGGATATGGCGCTGCAGCTGCTGCCGCACCTGACGACGCTCTCCGCCAAGAAGAACGGCGAAAACCGCGAAGTAGCGATTCTCGTCGCGACCAGCGGCGACACGGGCAAGGCGGCACTCGAAGGCTTCAAGGACGTGCCGGAAACATCCTGCACCGTCTTTTACCCGACTGACGGCGTCAGCGACGTGCAGAAGCTGCAAATGACCACCACCGGCGGCGAAAACACGCACGTCATCGCCCTGAACGGCAATTTCGACGATGCGCAGTCCGGCGTGAAGGCGCTGTTCTCCTCCGCGGATTTCCATCAGCAGGTGAACGCGCGCGGCAAGGTGCTTTCCTCCGCCAACTCGATTAACTTCGGCCGCCTCGTGCCGCAGATTGTCTATTATTTCTCCGCCTATGCCGATTTGCTGAACGCGGGCGCGATTGCGCTGGGCGACGAGGTGAATTTCGTCGTGCCGACGGGCAATTTCGGCAATATCCTCGCGGGCTACTACGCGCGGAGCATGGGGCTGCCGGTCAAGAAGCTCATCTGCGCCTCCAACCGCAACAACGTGCTGACGGATTTCTTCCTTGGCGGCGTTTACGACACGCGCCGGCAGTTCTTCAAGACGACCTCCCCTTCGATGGATATCCTGATTTCCTCGAATTTGGAGCGTCTGCTGTTTGAATGCGCCGACCGCGACGGCGCGCTGATTGCCCGCTGGATGCAGCAGCTGCGCACGAGCCAGTCCTACGCCGTTGGTCAGCAGCGGCAGGAGTGGCTGCTGAGCGTCTTTGCCGCCGGGTACGCCGATGACCGCGACTGCGCGGAGGAAATCGCCCGCGTGTTCGAGCAGCATCACTACCTGATGGACACGCACACCGCCGTTGCAAGCCGCGTCCTGCGCCAGTACCGCGAGACGTCGGGCGATTTGACCCCGACGGTCATCGTGTCCACCGCCAGCCCCTACAAGTTCGCCGCCGATGTGCTGACTGCCGTCGCCGGAAAGAACGCCGTCGCCGGACTGGATGCATTCGTCTGCTCGGATGAATTGGAAGCGCGTTCGGGGATGCCCGTGCCGCAGCAGGTGAAGGCACTGCGTTCCCTGCCGATTCGCCACACGGCGCACTGCGAGAAGAGCGGCATGGCGCAGGCGGTGCTGGACGCTTTCGGCGGAAAGTAAATCCCCAGTGGAAAATTGGAAGGGACTAATATGAACAACACGGACATGCTTTTTGTCCAGAAGAAGCTCAATGATTTGGTCGGCTGCACCCTCATCAACCTCTCCCGCACGGCGGATTTGCTTTGCCTGTCGTTTGCGCCGCGCGCGCTGACGACCGAGGTGCAGGAGGAACAATCCCTGCACTTGCAATGCTACTATCGTCTGGTGCAGGATGGGCGGGTTTCCTTGGCGCGAAGTGACTATTTCCAGCCGTCGGAAGCCATGTGGGATTTGTGGCGCAAGCAGGGGTTGGAGGAGGATGTCATTCCGGATGACTACCGCTGTGACGAGTTGGGCGCGAACCGGCTTGACGACCGCATTGTGGAGCTGAACGACGTGCTGACAGGCATCGAAAACCGCTTCATCGTCCGCACGGTGATGGTGGATTCTATTGGGGATGTGACGCTGTGCTTTGACAACGGCGCGGTGTGGAGCATTCTGGTAGACACCTCCGGGGGAGAGGAATGCTGGCGGTATCTGCCCGCGAACGAAGAGCAGCCGCAGCTGGTGCTGTACTCGGATGGCATTGAGTGCGAATAAGCGCTTCGGTTGCAAAGCGCAGGGGAATGCGTTTTTAGTGCATCCGGCAAATCGCTTTTTCATGCTTGTTTTTTATGGAGCAGGGGGAATCGCGCCTGCGGGCGCGACCAAAGGGCTTTCCGATCGCCCTTTGGAAACCTTCGGTGTGCGCACCTTCGGAGTTGACTTTTTCCGCAAAAATTGACCCGCTTGTCGTGCTGGACAGGCGGGTTTCTTCATTATATTGCTTACTCACGCCGCGTCGGTTTTTTGCTTCTGCTTATACTGTGCGGTGGTAATTCCCAGAATCACGCCGAGAAACGTATCCACCGCGGTAATGGTGCCGACAACCTGCTCGCCATACGGCAGGTGCCAGATGCTCGCCAGCGCAAAATACAGCGTCCCCATCGCGGGCAGCAGCAGCTGCGCCATCCATTTCAGCACGTTATACGTCTTGTCACACATGCGCATTCCTCCCCCATCGCAGTCTATGCGGAAATTCGCCGCTTGTGCAGATTTTTTTCGCAGAAGGCTTGACAGAACGGGATTGTCCTGCTATAATAAACAAGGTTTTGAAGAAACCTGTGCCGTAGACAGCCGGTATCCGCAAGGATGTAAAGGAGTTCGCTCCGCCTGCCGAGGTGTGAAGGATATAGCATGAAATTTGCTCATCCCTTGCACCTGTTGCAAGGGTTTTCTTTTACTCCCAAACCGTTAAGGAGGTGCAAGAAATGAGCAAGGTGCATGAGGTGAAGCCGGAGAAGGTGGCAGCTGTTGCTGACATCGTCGAAAAGCTGAAGAATGCCCAGTCTGTGGTGATTTGCAGCTACAGCGGACTGACTGTGGAGCAGGTGACTGAAATCCGCAAGCAGTGCCGTGAGAATGACGCCGCGTACTGCGTCCTGAAGAACCGTCTGGTTCTGCGCGCGCTGAATGAGGTGGGCATTACCGGTCTTGACGATCTGCTCAACGGCCCGAACGCTTTCGTGTTCTCCATGAAGGACGCTGTGTCCGGCCCGAAGATCATCAACGACTACATCGAAAAGAACAAGCTGGAGAGCCTGAAGATCACCGGCGGCGTGCTGGGTACGGAAACCCTCGACGTGGCTGCTGTGAAGCATCTGGCGACCCTGCCCAGCCGCGAAGTGCTGCTGGCAAAGCTGCTTGGCTGCATGACCAACACCGTGGCGTCCTTCGTCCGCGTGGTGGATGCAATCCGCAAGCAGAAGAATGGCGAGGAATAATCCGCGCCGATGCCGCATGAGGCTTTACGCCCCTGCGGTCTGAACAACGACAAGTTTTCATTACGATATCAACCGATATAGGAGGCTGAATCAACATGACTCATGAGGAGATCATTGCTGCCGTCGAATCCATGACGGTGCTGGAACTGGCCGATCTGGTCAAGGCTATGGAAGAAAAGTTCGGCGTGTCCGCTGCTGCGACCGCTGTTGTTGCTGGCCCCGCTGCTGGCGCCGCTGCTCCCGCTGCGGAAGAAAAGACCGAGTTCGACGTGGTGCTGAAGTCCTTCGACGCCGCTGCGAAGCTGAAGGTTCTGAAGCTCGTCCGCGAAGTGTGCGGTCTGGGCCTGAAGGAAGCCAAGGACTTCGTCGAAGCCGTTGCGGCTGGCCCGAAGACCGTCAAGGAAGGCCTGTCCAAGGAAGACGCCGACAAGTTGGCTGCCCAGTTCAAGGAAGTCGGCGGCGAATGCGAAATCAAGTAATTCTTCGGAATTACGTTTCGCCTTCTTGCAATCGTCAAGAAAAGCAAAGAGGTTGGATGCTTGCATCCAGCCTCTTTTTTATGCTATCGACACGCTTCGTCTCTGTTCCCCTTGACTTTTTTGCATTCTTGCGGGATAATAAGGCAGGAAATTCGTCAATTCATCCGTTTTATTTGAAGGAGGTGCATGGCGATGCTGACTTTTCGGGACGCCACCGCTGATCAGGCGGGGCTGATCAGCCACATTTATGCTACCAGCTGGCGTAAAACCTATCGGGGGCATATCGCCCAGCATTATCTGGATCGTCTGCCCGATGAATACTGGGTGCCATCCATCCGCTCATGGCTGTCCAGTGGGCAGCTGTATGGGCTGATGGTCTATGACGACGATAAGCCCGTCGGGTGCTGCATCTACGGCCGCGGGCGCGACGAAGATTACGGCGACTGGTGCGAGATTGTGTCGCTCTATCTGCTGCCGGACACGATGCGTCAAGGCATCGGCGGCAAGCTGCTGGAGGAAGTCATCCGGCTGATGAAGCTGGACGGCTATGAGAAGTTTTACCTCTGGGCGATTGACGGCAACGAAATCGCCGACGGCTTCTACCGCAAGCATGGCTTTCTGCGCACGGATGACGTGGTCGATTACAAAATCGGCGGCGAACCCGTGCGGGACGTGCGGTATACGCGCGTATTACCCAGCGCGTAATTCAGCCGGTTTCGGCTTTTGCAGATACATGCCCGTGGCAATCAGCGCCGTCAGCGGTGCCGCCGCTGCCAAGCCGAACGACCCGACAAGCGTGTTGAGCAGCTGCGAAGCGACATATTTCAGGTTGATGATGTCCGTCAGCGGCGTTCCCTGCCCAGCGAAGTACATCAGCATCGACAGGTAATTGCCGGAATACGCCAGCATCAGCGTCGTCGTCATTGTGCCTAACACGCTCCGCCCGACCAGCAGCCCCGACTTCATCAGCGCTCGGCGGCTGATGTCCGGCTTGTGGCGGTGCACTTCCTCCATCGACACGCTGATGTCCATCGACAAATCCATCAGCGCGCCCGAATTAGCGAGGAACATCATGCCGATATACAGGCTGCGCGTATCAACCCGCATGGCGGATTGGCTCAGCAGCGGCACAACATAGGGCAAATCGCCGCCGTCGAGCTTGAGCAGAATCGTTAGCCCCCACGCGCTCAGGCAGGTGACGACCGTCCCGGCAACCGAGCCGAGAATCGCCGTCAGGCAGCGGCGGCTGAACCCCGCCACCAGCACATCAATCAGCACCGTCAGCACGATGACGGTCACGAACGATGCCATCATGGGATTCACGCCGTCCAGCAGCAGTGGAATCAGCAGTTTCCAGACGATAACCGCACTGGCGACCAGCGACACCATCGCGCCGCAGCCGATTACGCCGCCAAAGCAAATCAGCAGCAGCGCCAGAATCGCCACGATACACGCTTCCGCCGTGATGCGGTAATGGTCAATCAGCGTTACGACCGGCGCACCCTGCCCACTGCCGGGCTGAATCATTGCCCACGCAATGTCGCCAGCCTCAAACAGTTTGTCCTTGTCGAGCGCGGAATTGAGGTAGTTGTAGGACTGATACTCTTCCCCGGCATAATCGCCCGTGAGGATTTTCACCCGGCACGGCTGCACGCCGTTATACACAATGCCGATGGCGTCCAGCATGGAATTGTCCACCTGCTCGATGCGCACCTTCTCGCGCGGAAAGCGACTGGTGATGTTCAGGTGCTCGTCCGGCAGCAGGCAGAGCAAGCCGCAGAAAATCAGCATGACGAGGCACATCAGCCAATTCTGCTTGTTTTTCCATTGTCGCTTCGTCTTTTCCATTTTCATTTTCCCCCATATGGGCAGAGCAGGAGATGGCATTGTGTCATCCCCTGCCCTTTTTGATTTTGCTGTGATTATTCCGCGTCCGCAGTCAGCCCCATCGCATCCATCGTGCGGGTGAAGATGCCCGTGTTGTCATACAGGCCAGAGAACTTCTCCGCGCCCACCCCATAGGCGTACACCGGAATCTGCAGGCCGGTATGCGCATAGGAGGTGTAGGACAGCCCAGCCTTGTTGTTCATGATGTGGCTCACCGCCATGGAGAAGGGGTTGTAGCCGCCGTAGAGCAGGGAGGCTTCCGCCTTGTCAATTTCCTGCGTGCCCATCGCGACGTTCCATGCCTTGCGCAGGTTTTCCACGTCGGTCGCAGTCAGGGAAAGCGCTTCGCCTTCCTTGGTGGTCAGACCGTAGAGTTCTTCCACCTTCGCCATCGCATCCTCAAAGGTTGCGCCGTTTTCCTTCAGCTCGGAAATCACGTCATCAAACGCAGTGAAGGAGGTCTTCTGGTTCTGGAGGTACTGGAAGTGGGTATCGTAAGCGGTGGTCGCAAAGCCAATGGTCATGCCGCCGGTCTCATGGTCAGCGGTGACGATGATGAGGCATTCGCCCGGATGCGCCGCCGCGAAGTCCAGCGCAACCTGCACCGCGTCAGACAGGGCGATGGTGTCGTAGATGGAAGTCGCCGCGTCGTTGGCGTGACCAGCCCAGTCGATCTTGCCGCCCTCGCACATCATGAAGAAGCCGTTGTCGTTATCCAGCACATTGATGCCGCTGCGGACAAAATCCGCCAGAGAGAGCACATCCTCGCCCGCCGACTCCTTCTGGATGCGGTCGATTTCGTAGTGAATCGCCTTGGAGTCCTGAAGCACCGGATTGGTCGCCAGCACGCGGTCGTTCGTCGCAGTCAGGCTGCGGATTTCGTCATTCGTTGTCGGAATCACCCAGCCGTTTTCCTTTGCGACATCCAGCAGGGATTTCTGCTGACCATCCGCGCCGTTCATCTTCTTGAAGCCGCCGCCCGCGAGGTAATCCACGGTCGTGCCGGTCAGCGCCTGAAGGGCAATGTCGTAGTAGTCGTTGCGGGATGGCTGCTTAGCGTAGTACGCTGCCGGAGTCGCATGATCGACCGACACGGAGGTAATTACGCCGACCTTCTTGCCCGCTTCCTTGGCGTATTCGGTGATGATCTTGTAGGGATTGGTCAGCGTTTCATCATAATTGATAACGCCGGAGAGCGTCTTCTTGCCGGAAGCCATCGACGTAGCGGTCGAAGCGGAGTCCGGGCAGAAGGAAGAGCTGTCGTAGGTGGTCACCAGACCGAGGTACGGGAACTTGGTGAAAGACAAATCCGCCGGAACCGGGAACTTGCTGTCCGGGTTTTCGATGCTGCCCAGATAGTACTGGGTCGCAGTCACCTGCGGGTTGCCCATGCCGTCGCCGATGAACATGAACACATACTTCGGATGGCTTTCGCCCTCCGCCATGGCCGTTGCGCAGCTTAGGCACAACACCAGCGCGCAGAGGATTGCAAGGAACTTCTTCATGATTGTTTTTCCTCCTGGTTCTTCGTCTTGTTCTTCTGAACAAGATGTATTCTACCGGAGGAATGTAAACTTTCAAACGGCGATTATGTAAAATCGAGGCGAAAGAAAAAGCCGCTGTGTAAAGTGCATTTTTGCACTTCCAGCGGCTTTTCATACTATTTCCAGATGAAAATGCGCAAGCAGATGGCGTAGGTGAATCTGGTAATAGTATCACTTATGCGCGCTCGGATTCTTCCGCTTTTCGGAAGAATGTTCCCAGCGCCTGTGCAATGTGCGCCCCTTCCCGGCTGATGGTACACACATGCGGCACGTTCTCCAAGCGCAGCACGCCCTTCGTTTTGCTTCGCACCCCCTGCAGAATCACATCCGCGCTGTCAGGCGTGATAACCTGATCGCCGCTGCTCTGCACGCACAGCACCGGGCAGGTGACCGCGCAGAGGTTATTGCGGGCCTCGTGGATAATGCGGCGCAAATCCACCGCGCTTTTCGTCGGAAATCCGGTATACCCCAAGTCGTAGTCGGGAGCGAGCGCGTCGTCCTTGCGCGCCTGCCAGCTGATTTCCGGCAAAAACGGCGCGGCGAATCGTGCCAGCGGAAACCAGCGGTTCAGCACCCCCATCGGCGCGGAAATCGGCGCAATGGCAGTCGGGTCGCTCTGCTCGGCAATCATCAGCGTCAGGCATCCGCCCATGCTCAGCCCGGTCACGCTGACGAAGCGGTACTGTTCTTTCATTTCCCGGAAGGCTTCCTTCGCCGCGTTCAGCCAATCCTGCCACGAACAGCGGCGCATGTCCTCCAGCGTTGTCGCGTGACCGGGCAGGTTGATGGTGCGCACACCAAAGCCCTGCTGCACAAGTCCTTCCGCGAGCGGCCGCATATGCGCTGCCGAGCCCGCAAACCCGTGCATCAGCAGCACGCCGTGTTCCCCTTGCCGCACCTCGTACGGCTGACACAGGGGCGAGGAAAAGTCCGCTTCGGGGCGCGTTTTCATCCTGCTTCCTCCTTATTGCACAGCGGAAATCGCTTCCTTTTTGCCCATCACCAGCAGCAGATCGCCCGCCATCAGCATTGTTTCTGCGCCGGGCGATGTAAGGAATTTGCCGCCGCGGTGGATGCCCAGCACGCTTACCCCAAAGTTCCGGCGGATGTTGAGTTCGACGATGGTTTTGTCCGCCCAGTCCGTCGGGAGGGTGAGTTCGGCAATCTGGTCGTCGTCGGAAAGCGCCATGAGGTCGAGGATATTGGGGGCAACGAGCGAACGGGCGACGCGCTGCCCCATATCGCGCTCCGGGAAGATAACGCGGTCAGCGCCGACCTTATAGAGGACGCGGGCATGGAGGTCATCGACGGCCTTCGCGAGGACTTTGGGGACGCCAGCTTCCTTGAGCAAAACCGTTGCGAGAATGCTGGCGCGGATATCCGTGCCAATGGCAACGATGGCGGCATCGAAGTTCTGCACGCCGAGTTCCGCAAGCGCATCCTCATCCACGGCATTCGCCTGAACCGCCTGCGTCACGTCGGGCGCGATGGCCTCGACGAGCTTCTCGTCTCGATCCACCGCGAGCACCTCATGTCCCAATTCGCACAAGCTCCTCGCCACGCTCGACCCGAAGCGCCCCAAGCCCAGCACCACAAACGACTGCTTCTGTTTCTTCATAACAATTCCTTTCCGGGGAACCCAAGGGGCGCTGCCCCTTGACCCCGCCAAAGGGTCTTCGACCCTCTGGACTCCCTTTTTCGCGATTGAGTTGAGCGCGACTGTATACAGCGCCCGCGTGTTGATTGGGGAACCCAAGTGGCTCTGCCCCTTGACCCTGCCAAAGGGTCTTCGACCCTCTGGACTCCCATTCGCGCGATTGAGTTGAGCGCGACTGCATACAGCGCCCGCGTGTTGATTGAGGGGACGGCGTGCAGGACAGTGTATGCGCATGACTGGTCATTCCTGCACGGGTTTGTCACCCAATCGTAATCTCTTCCTCCGGGTAGCGAATCTTTGACGCATTGCGATTCTGCCGGCTCGCCAGCGCGCTTGCCATCGTCAGCGGGCCGACACGCCCGAAGAACATCATCAGCGCCAGCACGGTTTTGCTGCCCGCCGTCAAGTTTGGCGTTCCGGCACTGGACACGCCGACCGTTGCCATCGCGGAGAACGCCTCGAACATCATGTCGAGGAACGGCTGTCCGTCGCCTTCCAGCAGCGTCAGCAGCATTGTGCCGCCCAGCGCCATCGCCAGCGAGATGCTCACGATTGCCAGCGCACGGCGAATCAGTCCCGGCGGAACGCGCCGACGCGCCAGCTGCACGTCCGCGTCGCCGCGGATGACCGACCAGACCGTCAGCGCCAGCACCGCAACGGTTGTCGTTTTCACGCCGCCGCCAGTGGACGCGGGCGACGCGCCGATGAACATCAGGATGATGCTCATCAGCTTGCTGGACTGTCGCATGGATGCGAGGTCAACCGAGTTGAAGCCTGCCGTGCGCATCGTTGTGGACTGCATGAGGGCGTTTACGAGTTTATTTCCCGCGCCGGAAATGCCGCCAAGCGTCGCCGGATTGCGCCACTCGGTCAGGCAGAAGAACGTCATCCCCATCAAAAGCAGCACGCCCGTCATGCCCAGCACCAATCGGCTGTGGAGCGACAATTCTCGCCACCGGAATCGCTGACGGGTGACCTCGCCCAGCACAGCGAACCCCGTACCGCCCAGCACAATCAGCGCGCTGATGGTCAGCAGCACCAACGGTTCATTTTGAAACGCGGTCAGGCTGGAGAAATGTCCGAAAAGGTCAAAGCCCGCGTTGCAGAACGCGCTGACGGCGTGGAAGATGCTGAAGTACACGCCCTTCCCCCAGCCCAGCAGCGGCACGAAGCGAATTGCAAGCAGCATCGCGCCGCCGCCCTCGATGACCAGCGCCGCCGTCAAGTACCAGCGCGTCAGGCGCACCAGCCCCGACAATCCGCTTGTATTCATGGATTCGCGCAGGAGCATCCGGTCGCGCAGACCGATTTTTCGTCCCATCAGCATCATCGTCAGCGTCGCGAACGCCATGAAGCCCAGACCGCCAATCTGGATGAGCAAAAGCAGCGTCAGCTGCCCAAAGAGCGAAAAAGTCGTTCCAGTATCGACGGCTACAAGCCCCGTCACGCAGACCGCGCTCGTCGCCGTAAACAAACCATTGCCCAATCCGATGCTTCGTCCATTCTGCGCGGCGCACGGCAGCGACAGCAGCACGCCGCCCAGCAGAATCAGCGCGAGAAATCCCAGCGCCATTACCCGTTCCGGACGCATCCAGCGGTTCTTCTTCCACATCCGCATCATCCTTTCGGCGTCTATTATACTGATTTGATGCGGCATTGTAAAGCCTTTCGTTTTCTTCATTCTCTGGATTGCTTCTCGTTCGCACCCATGTTAGCAGGTTTAGTATGTTCGTTCATTATGTTTGTCAGCCGATTTATGGAAAAGCACTTCATGCTATTGATACATTTCCTCAATCTTCGCATCCGCCCGCGCGCGAATCAAGCGCAGCACCAGCACAGTCTGGTCGTCGGCAGGGGCGCTGTCGCCGGAGGGCGCACCGGTCAAAATCGCGTTCGCGGCATCCTGCGCAGTTTCAAGCGTCAAGGCGTCGCGAATCGTCTCTTCCATGGACTGCCGATTTTCATAGGCATCCTCCACGCCGTCGGAGAGCAGAATCAGCGTATCCCCCTGATGCAGCTGCATCAGCTTTTCCCCGCTTTCGACGTTCTCCAGTATCCCCAGCGGCAGCGCGTCGCCGCCCAACAGCGACAAGCCTTCCGACTGCATCAGGTAGCTGCCCGCCGCGCCGAGCTTGTCCAGTGACGCCTTGCCCGTCCACAAGTCCAGCAGGAACAAATCCACCGTCGTGAACCGCTCTCCCTGCCCCGCCAGCAGCATCATGCCGTTGACCGCCGTGAGCGTCTGCGCCCGGTCGTACCCGGCATCCAGACACATCCGCAGCAGCTCCACCGCCTGACGCGATTCCAGCGCCGCCTGATTCCCGTGCCCCATGCCGTCGGACAGCGCCGCCACGAATCGCCCGTCCTGCAACTGCCCCAGCGAAAACGTATCGCCGCAAATATCCGCGCCTGCGATGCACCGGCTCGCCGCACCCGCCTCCACCATCATCAGCGGCATTTCCGTCAGGCGGACATGCGCCCGCTCGCGCTCGGCAATCGTCATCGGCTTGCCAAGGCATCGGCTTGTGATGCCGCACAACTGCGCCGCCTGCTCATCCGCGCTGCCTGCGCCGTGCAGTTCATAGGCTACCTGCAAGTGCCCATCCACCTGCCGCACGAACGACAGGCGCGCCATTGCTTCCTCCTCCGCCAAGGCGCGGCGGAGCTTGCGCGCGTACTGCTCATCCCACCAGCTTTCGCCGCTGGACAGCGCCGCCAAATGCCTTGCGCTGCCCGAAAGCGCAGTGAGATGCGTCACCAGCATGTCCCGCTGCTGACACGCTCGCCGGATAATGCGCTGCTCGTCCGCGTTCTCAGCGCGCAGCAGATTCATGCTGTCCATCAGCTGATACAGACGTGCGCACCCCAGTCCCCGAAGTGATTCAAGCCGCTGTGCCCACACCTCGTCCGACGCCTCGTGCGCTTTCCAGATGTATTCGGCGCGGTTCTGTCCCAATTCTGTGTTCATGCACCCGCACACTGCCCGCTCCGGGCAGGAGGCGCACAGATGCTCCTCCCACCACTGCGGCGTGCGCTTTTCGCCCAGTCCCACGGGCGACGGCACAGCGCGCGCCATATCGCCGACCGTCTTTTCCCAGCGGCGGAGCGCATAGGCGGCATACGCATCCCCCGGCGCATCGGGCAGCGGATGAAACCGCCGCGTCTGCTGACGGAGAAATTCGTCTGCTTCCCGCGGCAGCACGCCCATGATGAGCGGAGCAGCAGCCGCCGCACCCAAGGCTCCCCACGCGATTGTTCCCGTGTACGCCAGCATTCCGCCCGTTCCCAGCGCAAACAGTACGCACGGCACCATCCGCCGCCCGGTCATCTGCCCCATGCCCGCGAGGAAACCGCCCAGCGACAGTGCGACCGTCACGCTCAGCGGAAGTCCCTGCAAAGCCAGCGTCACGCCCGCCATCAGCCCCATCACGCAGCCGGGGCACACCCCCAGATACACCGCTGCCGCCATCGTCATCAGCCCCGCCGCCGTCACGCCAAGGTTTACATACGGCAGCATCATCCGCGCGCCGCCGCACAGCAGCATCAGCAGCAGATACCCGACCGACAGGCGGCTTTCAAGCGTCTCGAAACTTCTTCCGCCGCGGATGCTCTCAATCGCGCGGCGCATGACCGGCGCGGAGAGCGTTCCCAGCAGAATGGTGCCGATGCCAAAGAGCAGCGTCGCCGCCGACCCTTGCCACACGCCGATGATTGCCCCCGGCAGCAGCGCCAAGCCCGTCGCAATCAGCGGGAACGCACCGTTTCTCTGCCTAAGCACATGCGGTGAGAGCAGCACCAGCACCGCGCCGATGAGCAGCTCCCAGCGCGTCGTCAGTCCCCAGAGCATCCGCATCAAAAACGCCGCCGCGATGCCCAGTGACACCGGGTACGTCACCAGCCCGCACGACGCTGCCGCCATGCCGTACGCCGCCCACGCCCCCGCCGACACGCCGCATATGTCCGAGAACGCGAGTGCGAACCCCGGCGCAGCCCCCAGCAGGATTCTGCCCGCCTGCCGCAGGATTTTCCGCCCCGTGCCGCTTTTGTATGCGCTCCGCCACGCTGTCCATGCCGCCTTCTTCTCCCGTGTCAGCACTTCGGTCATGCCTGTCCCCTCCCTTGCCGTAGGGAATCATAATACGGCAATCAAGCGGGCAAAAGCGTCGAAGCAGAGGGCTGTTTTTTCGCGAATTTGGGGAGAAAAAAGCCCGCTGACGTTTCTTTCGCCAGCGGGCTGAAATACGGGTTCAGAAATCTGTTTTGGCAAAGCGAACTATTTTTTTCTTCATGGAGATTTTCTGGACTTGCCAGCCGTATGCCGTTAATTCCTTCTTATATTGCAGAAAGGAATGGTCAATCGGAATGCCCGCAATTTGCTGAATTTCGTCGAAGGAAAGCGTCAGCAGCGGCGCAGACTGAGAACGCACATAGTCCCAGAGGGCATTATACTTGCTCATGCGTCCCCAGCTGCCCCACAAACGCCACCGGGTCAACAAACTGGAAGCGCGCGTTCTGCATGGCGCTGCGCGGGAAATCGACGCGCTTGATGGGCTGCTCCTTCTGCGTCGCGGTCACGATGACGTGCGTCACGGGAAGCGTCGCGAACAAGTCCCGCGCGATCCGCAGCGACAAGCCGCACAAGTAGTGTTCGCCGTCGCTGTCCAGCAGGTCGTCCCGCACGGCAAACGTCGCCAGCATCACGTCCGCGTCGCGCGTCGCAACGGAGAGCGACGACGTGTAGGGCGCAAGGTCGCCCATCGGGTCAACGGCTTTCAGCACGCCAAGGTATGCCGCCGTGTCGCCAGAGAGCACTTTGTCGGCATATTGGCGATAAAGTGCCCACTTTTCCGCCGAAACCAGACCGTCAGTCGGTATTGGGGAGGACAGCACTTCCGTCCAGTCGATGGGTTCATCCGCCACTTTCCACAGTTCGGTAAAGGGCAGCGATTTTTCATCCGCATAGGTGGCTTTGGGTGCTGAATCGGCGGATTTCGCGGGATTCTGCGCGGTTTGCGGTGCGTGGGGCGCGGTCGGTTCGTCCCGAACCGCGGTCGGTTTTTCCGCCGGAACGGTTTCGGGAACGCTTGCCCACAAGTCCTGCGCAATATCCGCCATGTCGCTGAGTATTGACCCGCGGCGGCGCGGTGAATAGCCTGTCATGTGCTTTCCTCCTTGGTTGTGGTGCAGCGGAGCGCGGGCGGCTGGGCAGCCGTCTCGAAGGCATCCACCGTCACCGTCGCGTTTTCGATAATGCCGCTGTCAAACAGGTAGCGCGAAAGCGGGTTGATCAGCAGCGCCTCCGCCTGATTGCCGATGCCTCGCCCGCCATTGGTCAAATCCGCCAGCGCCGCGTCGGACAGCTGCTGGTAGCTCGTATCCGGGATGACGAGCGTCAGGTTTTTCTGCTCCTTCAGGCGGCGGATGAGCTTGTCCACCTGCGCGCGGAGAATCGCCTGCCCTGCCTCCTGGCGGATGAAGTCGAAGATAACGATGTTCTCGCCGATGCGGTTGAGAATTTCGGGACGCCCCAGCTCCAGCTTGAAGTAGTCCCCGATGGCTTCGCGCAGGCGGCGCGTCACCTCGTCATACGTCATGTCATACGACACGTTTTGGTGCCGCTGCCCCAGCGCATCCTTGACGTACATACCCAGATTGCTGGTAAAGATGATAATCGTTTCAGAGAAATAGACCGTGTGACCCTGCCCGTCGGTCAATCGCCCGTCCTCCAGAATTTGCAGGAATTTGTCGAAAATCGACGGATGCGCCTTCTCGATTTCGTCAAACAGCAGAATGCAGAACGGGTTCTTCTTCACGGCGTTGGTCAGCTGTCCGCCCGCCTCGTAGCCGACATAGCCGGGCGGTGCGCCAAGCAGCTTCTGGTCGGAATGGCTCTGCCCGTATTCGCTCATGTCAAAGCGGACGCAGGCGGATTCGTCGCCGAAAATCTTTTCTGCGAGCGCCTTGGCGGTTTCGGTCTTGCCCGTGCCGGTCGGCCCGGCGAAGAACAGCACGCCCTTGGGCTTGCCCGTGCCGGAGGAATTCGCGCCGTTCAGCCCCGTCACAGCGCGCTTGATGACGTCCAGCGAACGTTCAAGCGCCGTGTCCTGCCCCTTGATGCGCTTCTGGAAGTCCGTTTTCGCCGTTTTGAGGCTCTCCATCGACAGTTTCGCCCACGGATTTTCATGGATGCCGTACTTGTACAAATCCACAATGCTGCACAGGTCGCGAATCGGCGCGCACTGGCTGCGGCTCATACGGCGGAGCGCATCAAGCTCGGTGAAGCTCATGCCTTCGGTCAGCCCAACGAACTTCTCCCGCAGCTTGCGCAAATCGTCCGGATGCTGCTGATAATAGGGCATGTCCGTGCGGTACACCGCCGCATCGAAGAACGACGGCCACGCGCTGCCGCTCAGGAACCGCATCCGCTCATCGCGATCGGGCGCTTCCAGCGTAATCGTCTTGCAAACGGGGTTGTCCAGATAGAACCAAGCGGGCAGGTCGTTGAGCTTGTTGACCAGCAAAATCAGCAGATTCGGCAGCTTTCCCTGCGCCGTGCGGACGGTCGCGGCGGACAGCGACGCTTGCAGCAGGAGATTAAAGCTGTTGACCTCCATTTGGTCGAGGCGGTCAGGCGTGACGATATAGCGGCTCGCCATCTCCATCACGACGGCGGTCGCGTGCTTGCCCTGCATCATGGCGCGGCGGATGATGTTCGGCGCGGTATTCGCGTCGTTCCCCTTGAACTCCGCCGGAATCGCCCCGCTGACGACTTCCGCCTGATTCGTTTTCGCGAAATTATCCAGCATCTCCGGCGCATACGGGTTCATCAGCCCCACCAGATTGGAATAGAACACTACTTGCTCATACCCGGCATCGGACAAATACGCATTCAGGAACGCGCTCAGCGGCAGCAGCGTATCCTCCGCCACCGAACCCGTCACCGGCACGCGCACCTGATCCATCACGCACCCTTCCAGCACCAGCAGCGGCTTTACGCCGCGAAACAGTTCCAGTTCCCGATACCAGCGCGGAATCAAGTTCTCCACCGCATTTTCCCCCTTTGCACAGCGAGTTTTTCTCATTATAGCATACTTTTTCCGCCGTGTCATGAAAATCCGATGAGAAAACCAAAAGCCGAACATTCGGAATTTCGTTGAAAAGAACATTTTGCTCGGCTTTCTTTTGTTTTTCGCTTGACATCGGCTGACACATGCTGCATAATAAGACGTAATGCCGAAAATTGCGGCAGAGGTTTCTGTCTGCCGCTCAAGGAGGATGTTCCAAATGGTTCGTACCATTGTAGGCGCTAACTGGGGCGACGAAGGCAAGGGCAAGGTGACCGACCTGCTTGCGGAAGAAAGCGACGTAGTCGTCCGCTTCCAAGGCGGCGCGAATGCGGGTCACACCATCATCAATGAATACGGCAAATTTGCGCTGCATCTGCTGCCGTCCGGCGTTTTCCATCAAAACGTGGTCAACGTCATCGGGCCGGGCGTGGCGCTGAACATCGAGGCACTGCTGAGCGAGCTGGAGTCTCTCACGTCCCGCGGCGTGCCGATGCCCAAGTTGATGATTTCCGACCGCTGCCAAGTGATGATGCCCTATCACATTGCATTTGACAAGCTGGAGGAAGAGCGCCTGGGCAAGAGTGCGTTCGGCTCCACCAAAAGCGGCATTGCGCCGTTCTATTCCGATAAATACGCGAAGGTGGGCATTCAGGTCTGCCAGCTGTACGACGAAGCGCTGCTGCGCAAGCGGCTGGAAATCGCGCTGGTGAAGAAGAATGTGCTGCTGGAGCACCTGTATCATCAGCCGCCGATTGATGTGAACGAACTGGTGCCGTATCTGCAAGGTCTGGCGGAGAAGATTCGCCCGATGGTCGCGGACACGACGCACTTCCTCTATCAGGCAAACAAGGAGGGCAAGACCATCCTGCTGGAAGGTCAGCTTGGCTCTCTGCGCGATCCCGACCACGGCATTTATCCTTACACGACGTCGTCCTCGCCGCTGGCGGGCTACGGCTGCGTGGGTGCGGGCGTTTCTCCGCGCGACATGACGGACATTGTGTGCGTCACGAAGGCGTATTCGTCCTGCGTGGGTGCGGGTGCTTTCGTCTCGAAACTGGAAGGTGCTGCGGGTGACGAGTTGCGCCGCCGCGGCGGTGACGCAGGCGAATTCGGTGCAACGACAGGCCGTGCACGCGATGTCGGCTGGTTCGACGCGGTGGCGACGCGCTACGGCGTGATGGTGCAGGGCGCGACGCAGGTTGTGCTGACGAATCTGGACGTGCTAGGCTATCTGGACGAGATTCCGGTGTGCGTCGCCTATGAAGTGGACGGCAAGCAGATTACGGAATTCCCGGCAACCCCGACGCTGATGCGCTGCAAGCCGGTGTATGTGAAGCTGCCCGGCTGGAAGTGCGACATCCGCGGCGTGAAGTCGTATGACGAGCTGCCGGAGAACTGCCGCAAGTATGTGGAGTTCATCGAGAATGCGTGCGGTGTGCCGATTAAGATGGTTTCCAACGGCCCGAAGCGCCACGAAGTGCTGTATCGCTGAGGAATTTGAAAAAGGCAGAGAGGAATCCCTGCCTTTTTCCAGAACTTTTCGCTTTAATACGCTAATGTGTTGATTTGTTTGGTTCTGTCCCGGTAAAAGCCAATAAACATGGGTGCGACCCGAAGGTTTCCAAAGGGCGACCGCAGACATTCGTCTGTTTTCATGCCCTTTGGTCGCCTCCGCAGAGGCGAAATTCCCTGCTTTCAGAAAAAAGCAGCTATGCTTGAAAGACCAGCCATTTGGTCGCGCCCATCTGGCGCGACACAGCATCAATAGTCGAAAGAGCAGCTTGGGGGCGCTTCTGAGGAAGCGCGAAGTTACTGGCAGGGACGCTTCGCTGCCTGCGCCTTTGTGGGCTGTCTCTTTGAATTGAGCGCCCGAAAAACAGTTGGGGCGTTGCCCCAAACCCCACAAAGGACGCTGTCCCTTGACCCTGCAAGGGGAGATTTTCCCCTTGACCCCTTTCGCGCGATTGAGTTGGTTTCACTACCATAATTCTTCCGCGTGTTGCTTTTTTTCCCCTTCCCCCTTCCGAATTTTTCCCCCAAGGAGGTGTTTTCCCCCATGATTGCCATCCTCGACTACGGCATGGGCAATCTCCGCAGCGTCCAAAAGGCGCTCGAATTCCTTGCCGTCCCCTGCTTCATCACCGACACCCCCTCCGCCCTTTCCACCGCCGACCACATCATCCTCCCCGGCGTCGGCGCGTTTTCCGATGCCATGACCCGCATCCGTGCGCTCCATCTCGACCGCGCCATTCTCTCCGCCGCCGATGCAGGCGTACCTATCCTCGGCATTTGTCTGGGAATGCAGATGCTCTTCCAGCACAGCGAGGAAAATGGCTTCTACGATGGTCTGGGGCTGTTCCCCGGCACCATCACGAAATTCCGCGACGCGGGGCTAAAAATCCCCCATATGGGGTGGAATACGCTCGACACACGCCCGTGCGTCCTCTTTGACGGCGGACAGTCGCCGTTTGTCTATTTCGTCCACAGCTACTGTATGGCGGATGTGTCGCCGGAATGGACGACCGCCACCTGTACTTACGGGCAGACTTTCACCGCCGCCATACAGCGCGGAAACGTGATGGCGACGCAGTTTCACCCGGAAAAATCAGGTGAAGTCGGGCTGAATATGCTCCGGCGATTTGCGCAGTGGAAGGGGGACAAATCATGCTGACCAAGCGCATCATCCCCTGTCTGGACATCCGCGACGGTCGGGTGGTCAAGGGCGTGAACTTCGTGGATATCCGCGACGCGGGCGACCCGGTGGAAGCCGCGGTGCGCTACAATGAGGCAGGCGCGGACGAACTGGTACTGCTGGACATCAACGCATCCTACGAGAAGCGCGGCACGATGCTGGACGTGGTGTCGCGTGTGGCGGAGCAGGTGTTCATCCCATTCACAGTCGGCGGCGGCATCAGCGACATCGATCAGATTCGCGCGCTGCTGCGGCTGGGCGCGGACAAGGTGAGCATCAACTCGCCCGCCGTGCGCAACCCGGATTTCATCACCGAGAGCGCGCTGCGGTTCGGCAGTCAGTGCATCGTGCTGGCAATGGATGTAAAATCGCGCGCTGGCGGCGGCTGGGACGTGTACGTTCGCGGCGGGCGCGAGAACACAGGGCTGGACGCACTGGAATGGGCGGCAGAAGGCGTGAAACGCGGCGCGGGTGAAATTCTGCTGACGAGCATGGACTGCGACGGCGTGGGCAACGGTTTCGCGCTGGATGTGACGCGCGCTATTGCGGATGAAGTCGGCGTGCCGGTGATTGCCAGCGGCGGCGCGGGCAAGATGGAGCACTTCCGCGACGCGCTGACCGTCGGGCACGCTGATGCCGCCCTCGCCGCGACGCTGTTCCACTTCGGCATCCTGAAAATCAGCGACTTGAAGGAATATCTGGCGCGCGAGGGCGTGCCGGTCAGGAGGACATGAGTATGTATGAGAGCGAATTAGCGCTGCGCCTGACTCCCTACGTTGCAGGTGAGCAGCCGAAAAACCGCAAGTTTATCAAGCTCAACACGAACGAGAATCCGTATCCGCCGTCGCCGCGCGTGGCTGAGGTGCTGCGCTCGTTCGATGCCGCGTCCCTGCGCCTGTACCCGGACATGGATGCGACTGCCCTGCGCGAAGCCATCAGTGCCGTCGAGGGTGTTCCGGCGGACTGGGTGTTCTGCGGCAATGGCTCAGACGAAGTGCTGGCGTTTGCGTTTGCGGCGTTTTTCGCGGGCAAAACCGTCGCCATTCCGGCGGTGACGTACTCGTTTTACCCGGTTTATGCGAATTTGTACGGCGCAAAAGTCGCTTCTGTGCCGATGAAGCCCGATTTTTCGGTGGATGTGGATGGTCTGCGCCTTGCCTGCCCCATTGCCTTGGCGAACCCGAACGCCCCGACCGGCATGGCACTCCCGCTGGATGTACTGCGGGATTTGGCGGCGTACACGCGCGACTGCGGCGAAGTGCTGCTGATCGACGAGGCATACGCGGCATTCGCGGAGGAAGTCGCCGTACCGCTCCTGCGCGAATTTGACAACGTAATAATTACCCGCACGTTCAGCAAGAGTCACGCTCTGGCGGGAATGCGCGTCGGCTATGCGCTGGGGCATCCGCGCCTGATGGCTGCCATGAGGCGCATCCGCGACAGCTTCAACAGCTACCCGGTTGACCGTTTGGCACAAGCCGCCGCGCGCGAAGCCGAGCTGGACACGGCATACACTGCGCGCATCGTCGCCACCATCTGCCATGACCGCGATATCTGCCGCCAAGCATTAGCGGACGCGGGCATTCCCGTCCTCAAGAGCCGCACAAACTTCCTCTTCGTTAAGGCATCGGAAAATGACGCCGCGCCGATTCAGCAGCTTCTGCGCGACGACGGCATCCTTGTCCGCCACTTTAGCACGCCGCTCCTGCGGTCGTATCTGCGCGTAACGATTGGCACGACGGAGGACATGCGGATCGTCACGGAGCGTCTCATCAGCAGAATAAAAGGTTGATGCAATTGCCCTGCGCCGAAGGACTTTTCTCCGGCGCATTTTTTCATTTATCATTTATAATGTATGTTTTTCCGAAAATCCGCCTGCTTAGACGTGCAAAGCCTTGCATTTCCTGCGAAAACGCGCTATACTGATTCCCGTCGGAATTCGCCGGCGAGAGGAGTTTTTCACATGATGAAAAAGAATTTGAAATACCTGTTGGCTTTGCTCTGCATCATCGTCCTGCTGCTCTGCACGGGATGTTCATCGAATAACGCTGCACCGCAGCCCATCAGCATTACGGTCTGGACATACTACAACGGTACATTGCTGGAGAGTTTCAATACGCTCGTCAAAGCCTTCAACGAAACGGTTGGCAAGGAAAAGGGCATCATTGTTGAGGCGTACAGCCAAGGCAGCGTGAACGAGCTGGAAGCCAGCGTCATGCAGTCCGCCGAGGGAAAAGTCGGCGCGGCAGCGATGCCGAACATCTTCTCCGCCTACGCCGACACCGCCTACGCACTGGACAAGCTGGGGCTGGTCGTTGATGTCAGCAGCTATCTGACAGCAGACGAACGCGCCGCATATGTCGATAATTATCTCACTGAAGGCGACTTCGGGCAGACTGGGAGCATCAAAATCTTCCCGGTTGCCAAGTCTACCGAGCTGCTTTTCCTGAATGAAACGGACTGGCAGCCTTTCGCCGAGGCAACCGGCACGCAGGAAAGCGAGATGCTCACCATCGAGGGTCTGCTTGCCGTCGCCGAGCGCTACTACAACTGGACAGACGCGCAGACCGCCGCGCCTAATGACGGCAAGGCACTCTTCGGGCGCGACGCAATGGCGAATTATCTGCTCATCGGCGCGCAGGAGCTGGGCTGCACCATCTTCGAGGTGGATGGCGATGGGCGTCTTACGCTGCATTTCGACCACGATATCATCCGCAAGCTCTGGGACAGCTACTACGTTCCGTTCATCAAGGGCTATTTCAGCGCTGCCGGGCGCTTCCGCAGCGACGATATCAAGACGGGCAACCTGCTGTGCTACGTCGGTTCATCCTCCAGCGGCACGTTCTTCCCCTCCCGTGTCATAACCAGCGACACCGAGAGCCATGACATCACGCTGAAAGTGCTCCCCTGCCCGAAGTTTGCGGATGGCGAATCGTTTGCTGTCCAGCAGGGCGCCGGCATGGTCGTCACGGCGGCCGATGAAGCGAAAGTGCGCGCGAGCGTGGAGTTCCTCAAGTGGTTCACCCTGCCGGAAAACGACATCAGCTTCTCCGTCGGTTCGGGCTACATGCCGGTGACAAAGGCGGCAAACAACATGGATACCATCAAGGCCGCCGGACTGACGCTCTCCCCCGTCGTCGAGCAGGTGCTGACGGGCGCGGTCGCGACGATCAATGAGAATCGCCTGTACACACCGCTGGCGTTTGAGGGCGGTCAGGCGGCGCGCAAAGTGCTGGAATACGCATTGAGCGACAAAGCCGCGGCAGACCGTGCCATCGTCGTCGAGCGAATCGCCGCGGGGATGAGCGCCGAGGAAGCTGAAGCGGAGTTTCTCACGGACGAATGCTTTGACAGCTGGTATCAGGAGACGCTGACGAAGCTGCAAGCCTACGAATAATCAAATCGCCCCGATTGCCGCTAGAGTGTGTTTCTAAAATGAGACCGGTGCAGTTTCGAGCAGATTTTCTTGCAATTCAAGGATGAAAACCGAAGGTTTACTGGCGGTAAATCGAGGTTTGAAGACGCAGAAGTGCAAGAAAAGATGCCGAAAATGCTGCCGGTGAATTTAGAAACACACTCTAAAAAGGAGGTGAAAGTGTCATGGTTCCCGCGCCGCAGAGCCGCAAAATGCATTCTGTCTTTTTCACCATCTTCTTTTCTCTGCTGCTCGTGCTGGTGATTGAATTGACCCTGCTCATCGGCACAATTGTCGTCGGACAAGTGCCGTCGCAGCTGGATGACAATGCGGAGGAAGTTCTGTGCGAACAGGTGGAAAATCGCAGCGGATATTTGCATAATTTTCTGGTTTCTTCGCAGGAGCTGACCGCGCTGTCCACCTACATCAACAGTCAGACCGAAGCGCTCTTGGCGGACGGTACGATTTCGCTGGATACGCCGGATTCCGGCAGTGCCGCATCCGAGCCGCTTCTGCGCGCCATTTCGTCGGAGCTGGTGTTCGAAATGCGCGCAAAAAAACTCAGCGGCATCTATGTTATTTTCTGCAGCCGCGATTTGGATGACTGCGTGGACGGGACGCGCTTCCCCGGTATTTATGTGCGCGACCTCGACCCGGATGGTCCATATTCCGACCGCAATGCTGACCTTTCGCTGGAGTTTGCCCCGGCAACGCTTGTGCAATCCACAGGGCTTTACACCGCCAGCGCTTGGCAGCCTGCCTTTGAATATCAGCGCGAAGCATCAGACTTTCTCTATCTTCCCTATCAAACCGCGCGGAACGCCGACACCCTGCTTTCGGCGGATGATTATGGTCACTGGACGCGCTTTCCATTCTGCCTCCCTGATGACCCGCGCAGCGTGTTTTCCTACTCCCAGCCGCTGATACTTCCCGATGGCACGGTGTATGGCGTGGTCGGCATCGGGCTTTTGTCAGACCCCTACCTGCGCGGCAAGCTGCCCACCTATGAATTGCAGAACGAGGGAAGCGGCAGTTACCTGCTCTGCTCGACGACGGACGACCTGTCCGCGGATACGCTGACGCTGCAAATCGCCGTCTGCTCTTCGCCCGACGCAGCAATTCATGCGGGAAACACGCTGGTACTGCAAAAGGATGCATCCGGTGAGGGCTTTCTGACAATTGACGGCACACGCTACTTTGCCAGCGAACAGCCGCTGGCGCTGTACAGCCGAAACGCGCCGTTCTCCGGTGAGCACTGGCTGCTGATTGGGCTTGTGCCCGTCAAGCAGCTGTACAGCTTTTCCGGCAGCGTTCGGCAAATGCTGGTGATTATCGTCGTACTGACACTGCTGGCAGGTGTTTTTGCTTCCTTCATCGTCAGTCGGCGTTTGGCACAACCGATTACGCGCCTGTCCAAGCAGATCAGCGCGTCACAGAATCAGCGGTATCAAGTGCCGACGCTCTCCCCGACGGGCATCTGTGAGCTTGACCAATTCTCCGCCGCCTTCACCCAGCGTTCACAGGAGATTTTGGACACGTCAGTCAAGTTCCAGCGCATTATGGAATTGGCGAGCGTGGAAATCGGCGGCTTTGAGAAGCGGCCTGATGTGGATACCGTGTATGTGACGGACAATTTCTTCTCCCTCTTGGCGCTGCCGGACGTACCGCTGGATTCGCTGAACAAGGATTGGTTCGATGCCATCCTGAACGGCTGGAAGCAGACGCACGAGTACGTAACCCGCGCATACGGCGGCGAAGTGTACGCCCTGCCCGCTTCGGGCGGCACGGTGCGCTACATCCTCCTGCGTTCCGGCGAAGAACGCGGGACGCAGGTCGGTCTGGTGGAGGATGTAACGACCTCCATGCAGGAGCGCCGCCGCATTGAGCACGAGCGCGACTATGACGTACTGACCGGGCTGTACAACCGCTTCTCGTTCATGCGGAAGGTACAGGAGATGTTCGCGCACCCGGACAAGATGCGCCATGCTGCGCTGCTGATGACCGATTTGGACGACCTGAAGCGCATCAACGACACCTACGGACACGACTGTGGCGACCGCTACATCCGCCTGACCGGGCAATGCCTTGCAGAGAATATCCCGGCGAACGCGGTCTGTTCGCGGCTTTCGGGCGACGAATTTGTTGTCCTGCTGCACGGCTATGAATCCCGCGACGCGCTCCGGGCGGATTTGACGCACCTGCAGGAAGCCATGTCCACCTACACCGCCGTGCTGCCTTCCGGCGACACGATGCACATTGCCATTTCCGGCGGCGTGGCGTGGTATCCGGATGACAGCCGCGATTTCGCGACCCTCAAACGCTATGCCGATTTTGCGCTCTATCAGGTGAAGCGGCAGCGCAAGGGCGAAATCCGCGAATTTGACATTGGTGCATACAACCGCGAAGCCTACTACGCGCAGTTGCGGCAGGAGTTCACCACACTGCTGGAGAACGACAGCGTGTTCTATCACTTCCAGCCGCTGTTCTCCGCGCGTGACGGGCATGTGGTGGCTTACGAGGCACTGATGCGCGTCAACATGCCGCTGCTGCGTTCCCCCGAAACCATCATGAAGCTGGCGCACGAGGAGAATCGGCTGTACGATATTGAGCATTTGACCCTCTTCAAGGGCACGCAGACGTTCGAGCGCCTTGTCTCGTGCGGCAAGCTCTCCCCCGACGCGAAGCTGTTCATCAACTCCATTGCAAACGTTTCGCTGACAGATGCTGATTTTGCGGATTTTCGCCGTCAGTTTGCCCCCATGCTGAAGAAAATGGTCATCGAGATTACCGAGGAAGAAGAAACGATGCCGGAGGTGCTTGCCATCAAGCGCCGTCAGCTGGGCGGAACCGCGGTCTTTGCGCTGGATGATTACGGCAGCGGGTACAGCAACAGCAACAACCTCCTTCTGCTCGCTCCGCACTACATCAAGGTGGATATTGCCATCATCCGCGGCATTGACTCCAACATCGACAAGCAGCAGGTCGTCACGGACGTCGTCACCTACGCCCATGCGCGCCAGATGCAGGTCGTCGCGGAGGGCATTGAAAACGAAGCCGAACTGCGCACTGTCCTGCGCTTAGGCGTTGACCTGCTGCAAGGCTACTTCCTCGCCCGCCCTGCCGCGATTCCCGACCCGATTGCCCCTGCGGCGCTAAAGATACTCAAGGATGCGCATTTTGCATGATGAACTGAATCCAATCGACTACTCGGAGGGTCAAGCCATGATTGTATCCCCTTCCATCCTCGCTGCCGATGTTCTCAACCTCGAATCCGCCGCTGCCCGCATGATTGCCGCGGGCGCAGACTGGATTCATGTAGACGTCATGGACGGGCATTTCGTGCCGAACCTCAGCTTCAGCCCCAGCGTTGTGAGAGCGCTCCATGAGCGCTTCACCATCCCGCTGGATGTGCACCTCATGCTCGACCAGCCCGAAAAATACGTCGAAGCCTTCTGCCGGGCAGGCGCGTCCTCCATCACGATTCATGAGGAAATCGCCGCCGACCGCGCCGAAATTCTCCGCTGCATCCGCGCGCAGGGCGTCAAGACGGCGGTATCCATCAAGCCCAACACGCCGGTGGACGCTATCATCCCCCTACTGCCCCTGTGCGACATGGTGCTGCTGATGTCGGTCGAACCCGGCTTCGGCGGGCAGAAATTCAACCCCATCGTGCTGGACAAACTCCGCCAGCTCCGCGCCATCGGCTACACCGGGCTGACCGAGGTGGACGGCGGCGTGTCGCTTAGCAATCTGCCCCTGCTGCACGAGTGCGGGCTGGACGCTGCGGTCATGGGCACGGCGCTGTTTAAGAGCGCAAATCCCGCCGAGGACATCGCGAAAATCCACCAAATGCGTTGAATGACGGCTGCAAAATGCGGATAAGCTATCCGCAGGAGGTGCATCCGCATGAAAAAAAGCAAAGCGAAGAAGCACGGCAAAAAGCCGCTGTTCGCGCCCATCAAAGTCAAGCGCCGCATGAGCCGGGAACGTCCGGTGTCCTGACGGCAAAGGAGAAGCCTATGATACCCGAAGTACCGCCGCTGCTGCATGAGCGGCTGGAAGCACAATACGGCGCGGAGCTTGCGCGGGAGATTGAAGCGGGCTATGTCCGCAAGCGCACGACGTTCCGCGTCAATCCGCTCAAAGGCGACCGGGAGGCGGTTCTGCGCGAAATCGCGGATGCTGGCATTGCCACCGAGCCGATTGCGTGGTATGGCGATGCGTTCCTGCTGCCGGACGGCAATGAAGAGCAGCTGCGCGCCCTGCCCTGCTACGACGCGGGCGCAATTTACCTGCAATCGCTTTCCTCAATGCTGCCTGCGCTGGTGCTTGCGCCGAAAGCAGGCGAAACCGTGCTGGACATGGCGGCTGCCCCCGGCGGCAAAACGACGCAGATGGCGGCGCTGTCCGGCGGCAAGGCGCTCATCACCGCCTGCGAGAAAAATGCGATTCGCGCCGACCGCCTGCAATTCAACCTGACGCGCCAGGGTGCGCGCGCCGTGAACATCATGCGGCAGGACGCACGGCTGCTGGACAGCCTGTTCAAGTTCGACAAGATTCTGCTGGACGCACCCTGTTCCGGAAGCGGCACGCTGCTGCTTGAAGACGGCGAGCCGCAGCGGCGGATGACGGCGGACTGGCTGGCAAAGACCGCAAAAACGCAGAAAGTGCTGCTGCAAAAGGCGCTGTCCCTGCTGCCGAAGAAGCACGAAATGGTCTACTCGACGTGCTCGGTGCTGCAAATGGAAAATGAGGACATCGTGCAGAGCGCAGTGAGCATGGGCATCTGTGAGGTTGTGCCGATTGAGCACCCGTTCTTGACTGACGTGCCGCTGCTGCCGACGAAGGTGGCAGGGGTTGTATGCGTCAAACCGGATGAAAGGTTTGAGGGGTTCTTTGTGGCGAAACTCAGGCGGAAGTGAGCGGCGCGGGAGTGGTTGTTTCCAAAATGGAAATACCCACGGGCAATTCCGCAAAAGGCGCTCCGCCCCTGCCGTAACTGTTTCCAAAATGGAAATAGTTCGAGCGGGATGGCATCGGCTAATCGAATAGAAACTCACCCCGGCATGTGAACCGCTTTGGTCACACGCCGGGGTGATTTCGTTTGCTTTTATGTCACTGATACCGATTCTTCCACGCCAGCCTGACATCCGCCAGCAGTTCCCGATATCGCGCCACCCTGTTTCCGTCAATTTCCCCCGCCTGCACCGCCTGCGTGACGGCACAGCCGGGTTCGCGGTCATGCAGGCAGGGCTGGAAGCGACACTGCCCGATGTACGGCTGAAATTCCGGGTACAATTCCTGCAATTTTTCCGGCTCCATGCCCTTCTCTGTTTCCAGCAGGCTGAAGCCCGCCGTATCCAGCACACGGATGCCGTCATGAATCAGCAGCTGCGCATAGCGCGTCGTGTTCTTGCCGCGCTGGATTTTCTCGCTGATTTCACCCGTCTCCAGCTGCAAGTCAAGCAGCGCGTTCAGCAGCGTCGATTTGCCCACGCCGCTCTGCCCCGCCAGACAGCAGCAGTCCGCCCCGCGCATCAGCGCCCGAACGCTATCCAGCCCTTCCTTGTTCCGCGCGCTGACACCCAGCACCGGGCAGTCCGCCCCGCGATACTCCTCCTGCATTTGGGCGAGCAGTTTGCCGCCGTCAAGGTCGCATTTGCCGACGATGAGCGCCGTTTTCATGCCCTGCTTCTTCGCGCGCGCCAGCAGGCGATCTACCAGCAGCAGATCCGGTTCAGGCGACGGGCAGATGCTCACAAGCAGCAGCGTCACATTTGCCACGGGCGGGCGGATGCACTCGGTCTTGCGCGGCAGAATTTCCACCAGCCAGCCTTCCTCTTCGCCCTGCCCCGGCGTAAAGCGCACCGCATCCCCCACAAGGGGCGACAGGCGCTGATGACGGAATTTCTTCGGGCAGCGGAGCGTGTACTCCTGCCCGTCCGCATCCGCTGCGACATAAAAGCCGCCGAAGAAGCGCACAAGCACGCCCTGATGCAGTTCCGCCTGCAATTCCTGCGTCATTTCTGGTTCTCTCATTCCATATTCACCTGCTGCTGATAGGCAAATTCGCCGTCGCAATAGACGCGGTAGGTGTACATGCCCGGCTCATTGCCGCACAGCTCAACCTCCGGCTCGCGGCTGGCGTTGGCGGGGAAATCCCCCTCGTACGCCGTGTACTCCACGCCGCTTTCCACCAGCGTCACACGGACGTGCATCATGCTTTCCGTCTGCGGCAGGGACAAAAGCACCTTTGCCCGCGCCATCATCGACGGTACGCGGTAGAGCGTCAGCGACACTTTCGCGGAGGCAATCACCTCGCTGCCGCCCGACGGCGACTGCTGGGCAACCAGCCCGTGCATCGTCGTGTCATCCGTCTCCAAGAAAGTGATGTTCTGGTTCAGCGACAATCCCGATGCCGCAATCAGCTCCTGCGCATCCGCCAGATGCCGCCCGTACACATTCGGCACAACCGCCATCCCGCCGGACACCGACACACTCACCGCGTCGCCTGACATGCACACGCTGCCTTCTTCCGGGCTTTGGCTGATGATGCGCCCCGCCGGAACCGTCGCGCTGACCACATACTCGACAATCGTCAGCGTCAGCCCATAGGGAGATAGCGTCGTAATCGCGTCCGAGACGGTCAAATTCGTAATTTTCGGCACGGTCTGGGTGGATGGCCCCTTCGATACGGTCAGGACGACCACGTCATTCTTGCGCAGGGTCGTCCCCTCCTGCGGCGCTTGCAGGATGACCTCGCCCGCCTTGATGGTCGGGTGATTGATTTCCATGATTTCCGGGCGCAGTCCGGCGCGCTGAATCTGCCGCTGCGCCGCTGAGACATCCCTGCCAATGTACTCATCAACCACTGCGCTGTTGACCACGCGCTCGTAAATCGCCTTCGTGCCGACGAACAGCCCGTAGCAGACAACCAGTGACATCAGCAGTGTAATCACCCACCAGCTGGCGGGGTGCTTTTTACGCACCATGCGTCTGCTGGGCTGGCGGCGTGCAGGCTGCATTCCGCCGCTCTCGCCGTTCCCCGGAAGCCTGCCATCAACGATGCGCGGCTCCATCTCTCCCACCTGCCCGCTGATGGCGTGGCGAAGATCCCTCGCCATATCCCACGCGGACTGATAGCGGTACGCCGGATTTTTGTCCATTGCCTTCATGCAGACGTGGCACACCGCGTCCGACGTTTCCGGCGCGTACTGCTGAATCGGCACAGGCGTATTGTGGATGTGCTGCATCGCAATGGCGACGGGGTTATTGCTGTCAAACGGCACACGCCCGGTGAGCATCTCGTAGAGCGTCACGCCGACGCTGTAAATATCGCTCGTGACCCCTGCTTCCTTGCCCGACGCCTGTTCGGGGCTGAAGTAGTGCACCGACCCCATGACGGAATCGCCCTTAGCAAGCGTATTCTTGTTTGCCATGCGCGCGATGCCGAAATCCGCCACCTTCACATGTCCGTCGGACTGCATGAGGATATTCTGCGGCTTAATGTCACGGTGGATGATGCCGTTGGAATGTGCGTGCTGGAGCGCAGAGAGAATGCGGATGGTAATCTGCACTGCCGATGTTTCGCTCAGCCGCCCTTTTTCGCGGATGACGTCCTTGAGCGTCTGCCCCTCGACGTACTCCATGATGAGGTAGCGGTTGCCGCTGGAATCCATGCCGACATCCAGCAGGTTGACGATGTTGTGGTGCGTCATTTTCGACGCGGCTTCCGCCTCCCGCTGAAAGCGCGCGACGTACTCCGCATCCTGATTGTACTCCGGTTTAAGAACTTTGACGGCGACGAAATGCTGTGTATTGAGGTCGGTCGCGCGGTAAACCACCGCCATGCCGCCCACGCCGATCTGCTGATCAATGCGGTAGCGGCCAGCGAGGATGCGGCCAGGCTGAATCAACGCATTCATGCCGGTTCCTCCCCGTCATGCACGATGACGAGCGTCACGTTGTCGCGTCCGCCCGCATCCAGTGCGGCTTTGAGCAGCACATCCGCCGCCTTTTCCGGCGCATACTGGCGCAGCGCATCGCGCATTTGGCGGTCATCCACCAAGCCGTGCAGACCATCGGAGCAGGCAAGCCACAGGTCGCCCTTGCGGCGCTCCTCCACCACCACGTCCACCTCCACCGATTCATCCGTGCCAATCGCGCGGGTGATGATGTTGCGCATCGGGTGATTCTGCGCCTCTTCCTCCGTCAGCACGCCTTCGCGCACCAGCTGCTCCACCAGAGAGTGGTCAAGCGTCATCTGCTTGAACTCGCCGTCGCGCAGCAGATACACACGGCTGTCCCCCACATGACCGATGTATACGAAATTGTCGCTCATCCAGAGGACGGAGAGCGTCGTTCCCATGCCGGTCAGGGCGTCGTCATGCTCCTGCTGATGGTAGATTTGGCGGTTGACCTCCTCAATCGCGCCGGAGAGCGCCGCGACCGAGGGCGTTTTCCCTTCCAGTTCCCGCAGCAGGTCGTCGCGCGCACTGGTGGACGCTACTTCGCCGCCCTTGTGGCCGCCCATGCCGTCCGCCACCCCGTACAGGCGCAGCTTCTCCGACACAATAGGCGCATCCTGATTGTTTGCGCGCACTTTGCCCACGTCCGTGCGGAAGGCGCTGAGAATCCCGGCGGGCAGATTCTCTTCCGCCTTGGACTTCGGCTGTTCCGGACTGCGGTGAACGAAGAAATCATTCAGCGAGCTCTGGCTCTCCTTGCTGAAACGGATTTTGCGGCTCATGCTTCTTCTCCCTGCGGGTCGTGTAGAGTAGTAAGTGTCTTGCGGCGCAGCTGACCGCACGCGCCCTCAATGTCGTCGCCCATTTCGCGGCGGCGGGTCGCGGAAATGTGCAGCTCCTCCAGCTTGTGCAGGAAGCGCTGCACGGTCTGTTCGTTCACGCCCTTCAAGTGGCGCTCTTCCACGGCGTTGAGCGGAATCAGGTTGACATGGCACTGCATTCCGCGCAGCCGGCTCGCCAGTTCAATCGCGTGCTTTTCCTCGCAGTTTACGCCACCCACCAGTGCGTACTCGAAGATGACGCGCCGCCCGGTCTTGTCGATGTAATTCCGGCAAGCGGCAAGCAGCTCGTCCATCGGGTAGGCGTTGGCGACGGGCATGGTCTGGCGGCGAATCTCGTCGTTCGGCGCATGGAGCGACACCGACAGCGTGACCGGCAGGTTCTCCTCTGCGAACTGGTACATCTTCGGCACCAGCCCGCAGGTGGAGAGGCTCACATTGCGCAAGCCGATATTCACGCCGTCCTCCTCGCGCAGCAGGCGCAGGAATCGGCAGACGTTGTCGTAGTTGTCCAGCGGTTCGCCGCTGCCCATCAGCACGATGTTGTGCACGCGGTCTTTACCGTCCAGATACCGGTTCGCCGCCAGCACTTCGCCCAGCATCTCCCCCGCCGTCAGCGAGCGGACGCACCCTTCCAGCGTGCTGGCGCAGAACTTGCACCCCATGCGGCAGCCGACCTGCGTCGAGATGCACAGCGTATAGCCGTGGTGGTAGTGCATCAGCACACCCTCGACGCAGTTGCCATCCTTCAAACCAAAGAGGAATTTCACCGTATCGTCAATCTGGCTTTTCCGCTCGTCAATGATGCTGACCGGCTGCGCCACAGCGATTTCCTTCAGCTGCGCGCGCATCGCCGCCGGCAGATTCGTCATCGCGTCAAAATCCGCGCCCTGATGAATCCAGCGGAAAATCTGCTTGCCGCGAAAAGCGGGCATTCCCTGCGCCTTGCACCAGTCGGACAGCTCCTGCGGCGTCATGCCTGTCAGTTCGGTCATGCCTTTTTCCTCCGCATCCGGCACATATAGAAGCCCTCGATGCCGTCGCGCTGCGGCAGGAGCTGCAAGCCGGTCGTTTCATACTGCCGCACGGAAGCCGGAATCGTCTCCGGCAGCGGCAGCAGCTCAAATTCCGGGTGACGCGCGAGGAACTTCTCCGCCTGACGCACGTTTTCGTCCTTCAGCACCGAGCAGGTGGAGTACACCAGCGTGCCGCCCTTCTTCACATACGGGCAGACCGCGTCCAGCAGATTGCTTTGCAGCTGCACCAGCTCATCGACGCTCTGTGCCGTCACGCGGTATTTCACATCCGGCTTTTCGCTCATCACGCCAAGCCCCGAACACGGCGCATCCAGCAGCACAATGTCCATCGTGCCGTCCAGCTCTTCGCGGTGCTTGAGGGCGTCGCGCGTCATCGGGCGCACGTTTTCAAGCCCCAGACGCTGCACCTGCGCGGCAATCAAATCCGCCCGGTGCGGATGCAGCTCCCACGCCTGCACGCGCCCCGTGCCCTGCATCATTTCCGCCATCAGGCAGCTCTTGCCGCCCGGCGCGGCGCACGCATCCAGAATCTGCATTCCGTTCTTCGGCGCAGCGGCGAGGCAGACCATCATGCTGCTTTCGCTCTGGATGGAGAACTTGCCGCCGACGAAGCCCGCGTCATGCGCAATTTCCGCCATGTTGCGGATGCGCCACGAGAAGGGCAGCATCCCCTTTTCCTTTTCCCAGACCTTGCTGCCGAGGAACTGCTCAAAAGCGGCTTCGTCCATCTTCATCAGGTTCGGGCGGATGGTGATGGCAGCGTTCGGCTGATGGAAGCCCATGAGCTTCTCCGCGTCCTCGCCCCAGTCAGCCAGCAGCCGCTCCACGAGCCATTCCGGCACGCTGTACCGAATGGACAGCGCCTTGACGGGCTCCGTTTCCATGTCCGGATACTTGATTTCGTCCTTCTGGCGCACGAGGTTGCGCAGGATGCCGTTGCACACGCCTGCCAGCCCTTCCATGCCCAGCTCCTTGCACAGCGCGACCGACGTGTTGCACGCTGCGCTCTCCGGGATGCGATCCTCCAGCAGAATCTGGCACGCCCCCAGCCGCAGCACGTTGCGCAACTTGATGTCCGTGTCGGGCTTCGCCATCAGCGAATTGAGCGCGTAGTCGAGCGTCAGCAGGTGCTCCAGCGTGTCGTACACCAGCCGCGCCGCCAGACGGCGGTCCACCAGCGGCAGCGTGCACTTGTTCAGCTTCTCGTCCAGCACGAGGGAGGCATACGCGTCGTTCTCCGTCACCGCGCGGATGACTTCGAGCGCGAGACGGCGCGCGGGCAGACCGTCGCTGCCCTCCACCTTCGGGGCAGCCGGTTTTGCCGGATAGGGACGGCGTTCCCCATTGCCGCCACCGTAGGGGCGTTTTTCGGCAGAATGGAATCCTGTTTTCCCACCGAAGGACGGCTTTTTATCCCCATACGGGCGTTTTTCCCCACCAAAGCCCGATTTTGCCGGGCGTTTGTCGCCATCATTGGGCTTGTCCCCACGGAAGGCGCGCTTTTCGCCGTTATGCGCGGGCTTGTCCCCACCGAAGGCGCGCTTTTCGCCATTGTACGCGGGCTTATCGCCACCAAAGGAACGCTTCTCGCCGTTATACGCAGGCTTATTTCCACCAAAGGAGCGTTTTTCCCCGTTATACGCGGGCTTGTCCCCACCAAAAGAGCGTTTCTCGCCGCCAAACGCAGGCTTGCTGCCACCGAAGGAGCGCTTCTCTCCGCTGAACGGCTTCTTGCCGCCGAAATTTTTGCTGCCAGTACGGTTTCCGCTCATGCGATTGCCACCCGCGGGACGCTTCTGTCCGCCGTTGTTTGCGCGGAAATTGCCGCTGCCCTGTCGATTCTCGTCACTCATTTTCCGTATCCTCTTTCAACATTGTTCCAGCGGCCATTGCGTGACCGCGCAGATAATCCCGTGCATCCATCGGCTTTCCGCCGGGCACTTGCAGCTGGCGGACGCGCACAGCGTTCTTCCCCGCCGCGACAATCAGTCCTTCCTTGCCATCCGCCGCAAGGACTTCGCCGGGCTGACCGCTCATGTCCGCAACTTCGGCGCGCAGGAGCTTCCACGTTCCGCCGGGGGCAGCACTTGTGCAGCCGGGCCACGGGTTCAGGCCGTGAATCCGATGCACAATGTCCGCCGCGTCCTGCGTCCAGTCGATAACGCCCATGTCCTTTTCGAGCTTGGGGTCGTAGGTCATTTGGCTTTCATCCTGCGGAATGCGCTCAAGCGTCCCATTTTCGAGGGCTTTAAGCGTCTCAATCAGCAGCTTTGCGCCGATTTCGCTCAGGCGCGCCGTCAGTTCGCCGCACGTTTCGGCGGGGTCAATCGGCGTTTCGGCTTTGAGGAGCATATCGCCGTTGTCGATGCCGCGCGCGGTCATCATGGTGGTCACCCCGGTGGTCTTGTCGCCCTGCACCATTGCCCACGCAATCGGCGCAGAGCCGCGGTGCTTGGGCAGGAGCGACGCATGGACGTTAATCGTCCCCAGCGGCGGAATATCGAGGATTTTCTGCGAGAGAATCTGCCCGAACGCCGCCGTGACGCACAAATCGGGGTGGAGATTCAACAAATCCTCATACCCATCCCGGCTGATACGCTCCGGCTGGAGGACAGGGATGCCCTGTTGGATGGCGTACTCCTTGACGGGGGACATGGCGAGCTTCTTGCCGCGCCCCTTTGGGCGGTCGGGCTGCGTGACCACGCCCACGACCGAATATCCGCCTTCCACCAAGGCTTTGAGGGACGGCACGGCAAAATCCGGCGTACCCATAAACACAATTCTCACTGGTTGTCGTCCTCCGGGATATGCCCTTCGATTTCCTCCGGCGTCAGTTCGCGATCCATCACGTCGATGTACAGCTTGCCGTCCAGGTGATCCAGCTCGTGGCAGACCGCGCGCGCGAACAGCCCTTCGACCGTCTTTTCGCAATGCACGCCGTCGCGGTTCTGGTACTGCACGGTGACTTTACGCGGGCGGGTAACGACCGCCTGACGTCCCGGCAGCGACAGGCAGCCTTCGCGCCCGCACTGCTCGCCCTCGCGCATGGTGATGACGGGGTTGATGAGTTCCAGCAGCCCGTCCCCCTGATCGCCCACATCAATCACAACCACGCGGCGCAGCACCCCGACCTGCGGCGCCGCCAGCCCGACGCCCTCCGCCTTATACATCGTGTCCGCCATATCCTTCAGCAGGATTTTCAGCCGCAAATCAAACTTCTCCTGCTTCCGGCACTCCTGCCGCAAGCAATCATCGCCAATCTTCACAATCTTCCGAATCGCCATAAATTACAATACTCCTTCCATATATAGGGGAGACCAAGGGGCTTCGCCCCTTGACCCCACCAGAGGCTCTGCCTCTGGACTCCGCAAGGGACTTCGTCCCTTGACCCTTTCGCGCGATTGAGTTGGTCGCATCTGCATACTGCTTCCGCGTGTTTATCCACAGGATACCCACACAATTCACGCGATTTCAGGGAAATAAAACCACATTTACATCATGGTCGTGGGGTTATACTCAAAGTACACCTCCGCGCCCTCCTGCTTCTCCCGCGCCAGCTCGCTCAATGCCGCGGCGAACTGCTCCGTCTCCGGATGCACCAGCAGCTTCATCAGCACATGCCAGCGCGTTTTTCCGCGCAAAACCGTGATGCTCGGCTGGTCAAGCCGCACCATCAGCGCCCGCTTCTTCCACTGCGGATGCGCGTTAAGCAGTTCCTCGCACCGCGCATGAAGCGCCGTCGCGACCTCCCGCGCCTTCTGCGGCGAATTGCTCTCCACCAGCAGGCGCGCCAGAATCGTGAACGGCGGATACAACCCCGTCCGCCGGCGATCGAACTCCAGCTCAAAGAACGCGCGGTAGTCCTGCGCGGCAGCGGTCTGAATCACCTCATCCTCCGGCTTGTACGTCTGGATGATGACCTGCCCCGGCAGTGTGCCGCGTCCGGCGCGCCCGGCGACCTGCGTCAGCAGCTGGAATGTCCGCTCCCGCGCGCGGTAGTCGGGCAGATTCAGCGTCATATCCGCCGCAATCACGCCCACCAGCGTCACCTTCGGGAAATCCAGCCCCTTGGCAATCATTTGCGTGCCGACGAGCAGCTTTGCGCGCCCGGAGCGGAACTCATCGAGCAGCTTTGCGTGACCATCCTTGCCGGAGGTCGTGTCAATATCCATGCGGATGACGTTTTCCTGCGGGAAGAGCTTCTTCAATTCTTCCTCGATTTTCTGCGTCCCCGCGCCGAAATAGCGGATGTACTTGCTGCCGCATTTCGGGCAGGTGTTCGGCGGCAGCGCGGCGAATCCGCAGTAGTGGCAGTGGAGTTTCGCCTCGGTCTGCCCGCTGCTCACGACGTGGTAGGTCATGGCGACATCGCAGTTCGGGCATTTGACGACATAACCGCAGCTTCGGCAGCTGACGAAGCTGTTGTACCCGCGCCGATTCATCAGCAGCATGGCCTGTTCGCCGCGCGCGACGCAGTTCTTGAGTGCCGCGACCAATTGCCCGGAAAATACGCTTCGGTTGCCGTTCTCCATCTCCTTGCGCATGTCCACCAGCGTGACCTGCGGCATCGGGCGGTTGCCGACGCGGGAGGGCATTTCAAGCAGCACATAATCCCCGCGCCGTGCCCTGGCGAAGGACAGGATGCTGGGCGTAGCGGAGGCAAGCAGAAGCGTCGCGTGCTCATTTTCGCATCGGCGGATGGCAACTTCGCGCGCGTCATATCGCGGATGACGGTCGGAGATGTACGTCGATTCGTGCTCCTCATCCACGACAATCAGCCCCAAATTTCCGCACGGCGCGAACACCGCTGACCGTGCGCCGATGACGACCCGCGCGTCGCCGCGCCGGATGCGCCGCCACTCATCAAAGCGCTCGCCCGCGCTGAGCCGCGAGTGCAGCACCGCCGCAACCGCCCCGAACCGCGCCCGAAACCACATGACCATTTGCGGCGTGAGGGCGATTTCCGGCACGAGAATCATGGCGGATTTCCCCTGCACGAGCGTCTGGCGCACGAGGCGGATGAACACCTCGGTTTTGCCGCTGCCCGTCACGCCGTGGAGCAGGTATTTCCCCTGTCCACTGCGCAAATCCGGCAGCATGACAGACAGCGCTTCCTCCTGCCCCGGCGTGAGGGGCGGGTCAGGGACGGCGGTGTCCGGCGTATTGCCGCCCGGTCGGCGCAGCACTTCTTCTTCCCGCAGGGCAATTAGTCCGGCTGCTTCTATCTGGCGCAGCGCTTGCAGCGGTTCGCGGACGAGCAGCTTCAATTCCTCCACCGGGTGCGTCCGCCCGTCGGATAAGACCGTCAGCAACAGACGCCGTTTCGGCGAGCGTTTCTCCGCCAGTGCCGCCGCTTCCAGCATTTCGCGTGGCTTCGCGGCCTGCGCGACCGTCTGCGTTTTCACCTGAATGCGTCCACCGCGCATTTGGGCGGGCAGCATCAGCCGCAGCGTTTCCGCCAGTGGGCAATGCACGTCGTCCGCCATCTGCTGGGCGAGCGTCAGCAGCGTGGGGCAGATAGCGGCATAATCCTCCAGCGGGCGGAGGATGTCGCGGAGCTTTTCCGGCGGCACGTCCGTCTCCTGCGTCAGGGAGAGGACGACCCCCTCCTTGCGCATCCGCCCGAACGGAACTTCCACGCGCTGTCCGGCGGTGAGCGTCATGCCGTCCGGAATGCGGTAGGTAAACGTGTGCGCAACATTCTCATGCACAATGTCCACAATTACCTGTGCGTACAGGACACTCACCCCTTTCTGCTCAATGCGCTAATACACCATTGTTTATTATACATCGGAATGCCGAAGGGGTCAAGGAAAAAAGGCATGTTTCTGCGATTTCCCAAAACGAAAAAAGCGGTCACGCGACCGCTTCTTCAATGCGCAATGATTTCTCTAATTGCTAATTACTCCTCGCATTTTCCGTGAATCACATGGATGGCAACGATGACGACCCCCGCCAGCATTTCCGCAACGGACATCCCCATCAGCACACCCGAAAAGAATTCCTTGACATGGCTGCCGCCGACCAGCGCAGACAATGCGTTGCTCGCGATGCCCAGCAGAATCAGCAGAACGCCGTAGAGAATATGCTGCTCATAGACTGTGCGCTGCATCCGGCGCAGCAGGTCAAGCATCTGCGCGTCGTGCGTCAGCTGCATTTCTTCCTTCTGCGGCGAATCCTTGCCGTTGAGCAGTTCCGGCAGGGTGATCCCCAGCGCCGCGCAGAGCGCTTCCACCACATCAGCATCGGGCAGACGTTTGCCCGTTTCCCAGCGCATCAAGGATTTCTGCGATACGCCAATTTTCTGCGCCAGCTGCTCCTGCGTCATGCCTTGCGCAGTGCGCTTGCCTGCGATATACTGACCAATTGCCGCCTGATTCATAAGCACACTTCCTTTGATAGCCGCACCCCTCTTGGAGTACTTTCCGTATCATAGCACGACTTTGTAACGAATGTCGGAAGTGTTTGTAAATATTTTGTGAACAATAATTGCGTCGAAACTGTTGCAAAAAGAACCTGTTCAAGCAGGCGAAAATGTGCTATAATAAGGCATAATCAACCATACTGGAGGTGTTTCTGCGTGGCACACAAGCCTGTATTGTATATTGTGATTCCCTGCTACAACGAAGAAAGCGTACTGCCGATTACCAGCGGCATGTTCCGCGACAAGGTGCGTCAGCTCGCAGACGCGGGGAAAATCAGCGACGAGAGCCGCATTCTGTTCGTCAACGACGGCAGCAAGGACAAGACGTGGGAGATTATCACGGCGCTGTCCGCGAAAGACCCCTGCTTCCAAGGCATCGCGCAGAGCCGCAACCGTGGGCACCAAAGGGCTGTCTGGGCAGGGCTGATGGAGGCGAAAGACCGCTGCGATATCACCATCAGCATCGACTGCGACGGGCAGGACGATATCAACGCCATGGACGCGATGGTGGATGCGTACCTTGACGGCTGCGAAATCGTGTACGGCGTGCGCTCCAAGCGTGATACCGACACGTTCTTCAAGCGCTTCACGGCGGAAGGCTTCTACAAGCTGCTCAGCGCAATGGGCGCAGAGGTTGTGTTTAATCACGCGGATTATCGCCTGATTTCCAGCCGTGCCCTGCAGGAATTGGCGAAATTCCGTGAAGTAAACCTGTATCTGCGCGGGATGGTTCCGCTGGTCGGGTTCAAGTCCACCAGCGTCTCTTATGAGCGTCACGAGCGCATTGCGGGCGAAAGCCACTATCCGCTGAAGAAGATGCTGGGGCTGGCGTTCGACGGCATCACAAGCCTATCGGTCAAACCGATTCGCATGGTGTTCTTCGCCGGGCTGTTTATCACGATTCTGTCATTTATCGGCATTATCTGGGCGGTGATTGCCGCGATTGCCGGGCATTCGGTGGCTGGCTGGGCGTCGCTGGCTTGTCTGGTATGCTTCGTTGGCGGGATGCAGTGCCTGTTTCTCGGTATCATCGGGGAATATATCGGCAAAATCTACTTGGAAGTCAAGCAGCGTCCGCGGTATATTATTTCGGAACGCACAGCGGAGATGGATGAGAAGAAGGAGTAACGGCACACCCACTAATCGCATTTTCGATAAAATCCAAGTAACATGGGTGTGCGTGCGAAGGAGTCCGGAGGGCGACCGCAAAGCCCTCTGGTCGCCTCCGCAGAGGCAAAACCCCTGCCGCGATAAAGACAATCATCGAAGTACCAATAGTACCACTATAAAAGGAAAAAGGAGAACACAACACACATGCTCTACGAAGGCAAAATCTGGCTTGGAACGGGGGAACACCCCGTCTGCCTGCTGCCGCAGATGGCAAACCGCCATGGTCTCATTGCCGGGGCGACCGGTACGGGCAAAACCGTCTCCCTCAAGGTGCTGGCAGAGGGATTTTCGGACATGGGCGTGCCCGTGTTCCTCGCGGATATCAAGGGCGATCTCGCCGGGATGGTGCAGCCCGGTACACACAGCGACAATATCGCCAATCGTCTGACGCAGTGCGGCGTGCCGACGTTCGAGTACCGCACGTTCCCGACCGTGTTCTGGGACGTGTTCGGCAAAGAGGGGCATCCCGTCCGCACGACCGTGAGCGAAATGGGGCCGACGCTGCTCGCGCGGCTGATGAACCTCAACGACACGCAGGCAGGCGTGCTGAGCATCCTCTTCCGTGTCGCGGATGACGAGAACATGCTCCTGCTCGACCTCAAGGACTTGAAGGCCATGCTTGCCTACGTCGGTGAGCACGCCAAGGAGTACACGCTCGATTACGGCAACGTGTCCATGGCATCTGTCGGTGCGATTCAGCGCGCCGTCGCCATGCTGGAGGACGAGGGCGGCAATGCCTTCTTCGGCGAACCCGCACTGAACATCGCCGACTGGATGCAGCTTGATGAAAACGGGCGCGGCGTTATCAACATCCTCGCGGCGGACGTGCTCTACCGCAAGCCCCGGCTGTACTCGACCTTCCTGCTGTGGATGCTGTCGGAGCTGTACGAGCTGCTGCCCGAATGCGGCGATTTGGACAAGCCACGCATGGTGTTCTTCTTCGACGAGGCGCACCTGCTCTTCGACGACTGCCCCAAGGCGCTGCTGGAAACGCTGGAGCAGGTCGTCCGGCTGATTCGCTCCAAGGGCGTCGGCGTGTATTTCGTCACCCAGAACCCTTGCGACATTCCCATGAGCATTCTGGGGCAGCTCGGCAACCGCGTCCAGCACGCCCTGCGCGCCTACACGCCGCTTGACCAGAAGGCCGTCCGCACCGCTGCGATGACCTTCCGCGCGAATCCTGCGTTCGACACGGCAGAAGCCATCACCACGCTCAAAACAGGCGAAGCACTGGTTTCCTTCCTCGATGCGGACGGTGCGCCGAGCATCGTCGAGCGCGCGACCATCCTCCCCCCGCAGAGCGCCATGAACGCCATTGACGGCGATGTGCGGCAGGAGTGCATCGAATCCAGCCCCTTCCGCGGCGTTTACGACACGCCGGTTGACCGCGTTTCCGCCTACGAAATGCTGGCAAGCGCGTTCCAGAAGGAGCAGATGCCCGCGCCGGAAGCCGCCGCGCCGCAGATTTCGACCGCTGCGCCGACGGTCAGCCGCCCCGATGCTTTCCTTGTGTTCGACCCGCAGACAGGGCATTATGTGCAGCGCGAGGCTGCCCAGCCGATGGCTCAGGCACAGCCGATGGCTCAGGCACAGCCTGTTCAACAGCCTGCCGCACAGGGCAGCACGCCGCGTCCCGCGTGGATGGCGGCGGACGAACCCGCACGTCCGGCATGGCAGAATCAGCAGGAGCAGCAGCCGATAGGTCAGGCGCAGCCTGTTCCGGTGCTGACTGTGCAGCAGCCGCAGGTGCAAAACATGCTGGTGATGGTCTACGACCCGGCAAGCGGGCAGTATGTGCAGAAGATGATGCCGATGCAGCTTGACCCCGCGACGGGCAATTACGTCCCGGCTCAGGCGCAGCCCGCAGCAGCGCCGACAACAACGAAGGCGCAGGAGCGCGAGACGGAAAAGCAGCGCAAAGCGGCTGAAAAAGCCGAGAAGGAACGTCAGGCGGAAGAACGCCGGAAGCACGCGGATGAACTGCGCGAAGAACGTGCCGCGCGCGCCCGGAAGAACGACTCATTGCTGGGGCGCGTGCAGAATACGGCGATTAACACCGCGACCCGCGAAGTGACGCGGCAGGTGACGCGCGGGATTCTGGGCGGAATCACGGGTCTGTTCGGGGGAAACAAGAAATAACTATTATTGATATACGCAAAGCGGGTGCATGGAGTTTGAAGCTCCGCGCACCCGCCTTTTTTATACTATTTCCAAATTCGCGGCGCAAGCAGATGGCGCAGGCGAATGCAGGAAATAGTATTAGGGTAACACCGCACAAATGAGGTGGTCGGCTGACGAATGGATTTTTCGTCAGATGCAAATGCAAATTTCGAAGGTTTACTGGCGGTAAATCGAGAAATTTGCATGCCGCAGATGGCGGAAAAGACATCGGCAGACGCGCCGCCGAGTTGTGCGGTGGTGCCTTAGTCCACCGTAATCAGCCCTGGATACTGCGCCATCACTTCGTCCGCCTGATTCACGAACGTCGTTACTGCCGACGGCTGCGCCTCAAACGGCTTTCCTTCCACCAGCACCTCGACTTTCTTCACGCCCGGAAATTGGCTCGCCGTGAACACAATTGCCCGGAGCGCCTGGCTTGTCGCCGCGCTCGCGTCCTCCGCCGTCGCAAGGGACGCAAATTCTTTTGTGAAGTCAATTGTCGCGACACCGTTCTTCAGCGTCACCGACCGCAGACCGCAGTCCTTCGGCAGCGGAATTTCCAGCCCGCTGTCCTTCTCCGGGCCTTTCGCCAGTTCCAGCATTGCCGTGGTCAGGTCAGCGGGAGAAAATACCGTCCGCGTGACAGGCACCATCAGCCGCCCGTCCGCCGACGGGAAATACAGCTGCACCCGCGACGCATTCGTCAGGTTCGCCGTCGTTTCCACGCTTTCCAGATTCACGCCGTCCGCCTTGAACACGCCGGACACGTCCGTCCCGTGCGTCAGCTGCGAGCGCTTCTGACCGTCAAAGAGGAACGTTACCTCCTGCACCGTGTCAAATCCGCACAGCGCCGCCGCCGTCCCCTGCACCATCAGCAGCTCTTCTTCCGCGTTCTGGCAGCTCAGCGCCTCCTTGCTCAAGTCCACGCGCGCCTTGCCACCGGAAATGTCCAAATCGAACGTCACGCCCTCTGGAATGACGTTCCGCAGCCCCATCCGCGCCGCCGCGAGGTCATTTTCCGACGACTTCACCATCAGGCTCAGCGTCGCCTTCGCCACGCCGTCCTGCAGCGGAATCTGGCGCGTGACCGGCACGAGATACCCCTCGCCGTCCTCATACCAGCAGACGGTAGAGGTCACTTCGACATCCGGCGATGCGTCCGCGATGGTTTGGGTGCTGACATCGGGGGTGAAGTCAGTCTGCTGCATGGCGGTTTGGGTCTGCTGTCCGCCGCGGACGGCGAGGACAACTACAAGCGCCGCCGCGGAGACAATGAGCAGCCGTTCCATGGTGATGCGGCTGGGGAGATGAAGGGATTTGAGGGATGGAAGTTTCGGAAGTTTGGGAAGTTTCATGTTTGTCCGCCTCCTTGCCCGTTGATTCGGCTGATGGATGGTATGCGGCCGGGCGGCGGAAAAGAAGGGCGGGAGGAAAAGAAAAAACAGGTGCAAGGAGCATCCCCCCTGCACCCGTCCCTTTGCAATTTTCCCTTCAGCCCAATCAGCCGATATATTCCTTCCCGCCCATGTACATGCGCAGCGCTTCCGGAATGCGGATGCGGCCGTCGGCCTGCAGGTTGTTTTCGAGGAAGGCAATCAGCATACGCGGCGGCGCAACACAGGTGTTGTTCAGCGTATGCGCGAAGTATTTGCGGCCGTCGTCGCCCTTGACGCGAATCTTCAAGCGGCGTGCCTGCGCATCGCCCAGATTCGAGCAGCTGCCGACCTCAAAGTACTTCTTCTGGCGCGGAGACCACGCTTCCACGTCCAGCGACTTCACCTTCAGGTCAGCAAGGTCGCCGGAGCAGCATTCCAGCGTGCGAACCGGGATGTCCATCGAGCGGAAGAAATCGACGGTGTTCTGCCACAGGCGGTTGAACCACATCGGGCTGTCCTCCGGCTTGCAGACGACGATCATCTCCTGCTTCTCGAACTGGTGGATGCGGTACACGCCGCGCTCCTCAATGCCATGCGCGCCAACTTCCTTGCGGAAGCAGGGGGAATAGCTGGTCAGCGTCTGCGGCAGCTGGCTTTCGTCCAGAATCGTGTCGATGAACTTGCCGATCATCGAGTGCTCGGACGTACCAATCAGATAGAGGTCTTCGCCCTCAATCTTGTACATCATGTTCTCCATCTCGGCGAAGCTCATCACGCCCGTCACCACGTCGCCGTGGATCATGTACGGCGGAATGCAGTAGGTGAAGCCGCGGTCGATCATGAAATCACGGCCATAGGACAGAATCGCGGAGTGCAGGCGAGCAATATCGCCCATGAGGTAATAGAAGCCGTTGCCGGAGGTCCTGCGGGCGCTGTCAAGGTCGATGCCGTGCAGGCGCTCCATGATATCCACATGATACGGAATCTCGAAATCCGGCACGACGGGTTCACCGAAGCGCTCGATTTCCACGTTCTGGCTGTCATCCTTGCCAATCGGCACAGACGGGTCAATGATGTTCGGAATAACGAGCATCCGCTTGCGGATTTCCGCCTGCAATTCGTCTTCCTTCGCCGCCAGACCCTCCAGATCCGCCTTGTAAACGGCGACCTGTTCCTTCGCCTTTTCGGCCTCTTCCTTCTGACCCTTGCCCATCAGCATGCCGATCTGCTTGGACGCAACCTTAATTTGGTTGCGCAGGGTGTCCGCCTGCTGAATCGCGGCGCGGTACTCCTTGTCCATCTCGACGACTTCGTCAACCATGACGAGCTTTTCGTCCTGAAACTTCTTGCGGATGTTCTCCTTCACCAATTCGGGATTGGTACGGAGCAGATTGATGTCCAGCATCGGAAAAAAATCCTCCTTTTTTGCTTGGCGGAAACCAAAAAGGCTTCCCATCCCGTAAAATTCCGGGACGAGAAGCTCGCGTTGCCACCCAGTTTGCCTGACGCACGTCAGACCACTCATGCTCGCTGTATCGGGCGAACCCGGCAGACTCCTCGTCTGCCCCCATTCAGGAGTGGAAGAAGCACCCGCGCCCTGCCGCCTCGCACCATCCGGCGGCTCTCTGGAAGGACAAAAGCTGCTTTTCTCCCGTCAAGCGGGGTCATTTGACAGGCTTATTATACGCCATTTTGCGCGCTGATGCAAGAGGGAATTTCAACTTTTGGGCGAAATGGTGCGCATCCGCAAAATTGTTACAAAAAAAATTAAATTTTCGTACATGACAACGTTTTCCCCTTTTGATTCGTCTGATAAGTAGAACACCGTAGGAGGTACATTTCCGAATGAAACGCCTGATTTCGCTTTTGCTCTGCGCGCTGCTGATTGTTCCCGCTTTGGCGGAGGACGCGCCTGATTTCGAGCCAATTCCGTGGGATATCAAGGTTTCCCCCAACCTGCCGAACCCGGATTGCTACCTGCCCAATAACGGCGGCTACCATGATGGTTCCATTGACATCCAGATTAACGTCACCTACTGGACGCAGGATTTGCAGCAGGTTGATGCTCCCGGCGAAGGCACAACGACCGTCATGTCCGCGCGCGTGAAGCTGACCGACGTGAGCCAATTCCGCACGGGCTTCGCGAACAAGTACCCGTCGAAGCAGGCGCGCCACGTTAACGACATGACGAAGCGCTTCAACGCCGTCATGGGCATCGACGGCGACTACTGCCTCTACCATGAGCAGGGCATCGTCGTCCGCAACGGTCAGACGCTGCGGATGCGCCCGCACAAGGGCCGCGACGAGCTGATTGTGGACGAAAATGGCGACTTTCACCTCATCACCTGCACAACGCAGGCGAAGTGGGACGAGTACATTGCCGGCGGCGGCACCGTCCTGCACGCCTTCTGTTTCGGCCCCGCGCTGGTGGTGGACGGCGTTCCGCTCACGAGCCTTGATGACGTGACCATCGACAACGGCAAAGCCAAGAAAGCCCAGCGAATGGTCATCGGGCAGATCGGCAAGCTGGAATACCTGATACTGACGAACGAGGGGCCGGAAAGCACCGCCCCGAAATCCGTCGGCTTCGACCTTGTGCAGATGGCGAACCTGTGCGTGCAGTTTGGGCTGGACAACGCCTACAACCTCGACGGCGGCTCATCGAGCACGATTGCGCTGAATAATCAGAAGATTAACTCGCCATCGAGCCACAAGAACCGCATGGTTGGGGATTGCATTTGGTTCGCGACGCTGGTGAAGGAAGAGACGTGGCGGGAGACGCAGGGGACGGAAAATCAGTGATGCGGACGGTACGCAGGGGGATTTCACTCTCTGCGCGCCGTTTTTCTTTTGCAAAGAATATACCTGATTGACGAGTGATAGCAAATATGTTATCATCATATTCGTAACGGAATCAGCAAAACAGCATTCAGGAGGTCACACATGAACCAAACGAAAAAGCGGATTTCCCATTTGGGATGACGATTTTGATCAGGAGCATTTCACGCCGGATGAAATTGCAGAGGCTGATTTGCGCGTCGCCATTATCACAGCACTTGTTCAGGCGCGGCAGGAGCAGGGAATCAGCCAGCGTCAGCTTGCAGAAATGAGCCACGTCCAGCAGCCGCAGATTGCCCGTATGGAGCGCGGTGATGCCAATCCACAGCTCAGCACAATTCTGAAGGTGCTGGCACCGCTTGGGATGACGCTTGCGGTCGTACCTATCAAATGATGTCTATGATTTTGCTTTCACTCATTTATTTTTCCGAGAGAAACGGTAAACGAATTTTGACCGCATGATTCAGGCGAACATACCGGGACAGAATCACGATTGCAGTATCATCCCCGACTACGGGAACGGATAGGACGCTGTTCACGGTTACAGCGCCGAAACCCGCTGTGTGCTGTACGCAAAGAACGCAGGAATGAAGCCGGTGCTGCGAACGTCACTCAAAGATGAAATCTACCGGGGGAATCTTCTGTACGTTGAAGGGCGGTTCTATTTGTTGGCGGATGATGTGCAGGAAGCCCCGAACTGCTTCATGACACACGCAACCCCGTGTTTGCATTTCGTGAAGGTAAGCCGCAAAGTCAACCCGCAGACGGATAAATTCGGCTTTGCGGTGGAGGACACGGGCGACCGCCTCCACCCGCTGATTGATAACTTCCCTGCCGTGCTGACATTCAGCGGCACGATGGCAGACGCGAAGAATCAGGCGGGCGCATACTTTGCGGACGTGATAGAGATCAAGCTGCAAGGCAATCACTGGACGGATGAAATCAAGACGGGCGATATTCTGACGCTGGGAGGGAATCCGGGAGAATATGAAGTTGTGAGTTGGATTCGGGACAGTCTGACCGCCAAACAAAAAGGCGGTGTGCTGACGATTCAGGCACGAAGGAAACCGTGATAAGACGATACAGAAGTTGGAAGATGGAGGAAATGGCGTGATGCTGTTCCCTCTTTTTTTTGTCCATGTTTCTGGGAATATTTGGGTGACCCTGTTGTCATATATATAATAAAGATATATCTTATAAGATAATCTCTATCTTTCTTTTCTTTGATACTTTCTTTTCTTTACGACGGCTGAAAGAGAAATTCCAGTTTCTACCGTGCAAGCCGATTTCTTGTGAATCCTATTTTTCTTTATAATTTTTTCAATGATTTTTATTGCAGTTATAGTGCATCGGTGGGAGCCTTATTTTTTACAGACCGGGCACATACCGCGAATAAAGTCTATGACTTCTAAAAAAAGTCCAAAAAGATTTTGATTCAGGCGGAACTCTGATGAGAAAAGCGCACCTATAAGATATGTACCCGCGCAAGCAAGGTACAACAATTTCATAAATTTTGAAACGGAGGAAAAATCCATGCCAAACGCTGGAAGGAACTACTGCCACCCACCCGCCATTCATCACATTGGACGGCGGGACGAAAACCATACCCAAACGGTTCGACAAGCCGCGAAGGTTGTACGACTGCCCGACCGTGCAACAAAGCTGCTGACCTTCTATGCGGATTGTCCCGACGGCTTTCGCCCTGCTTTGAAAACTGTTCGAGAGAACACGGGCATTGCGAAAAATGCCGTCTCCACCATTCGCAAATGCCTTGTGACCGCTGGATTCATCCTGTACGGCGGCGGGAACATCTGCCTACTGTGGGACAGAATTGAAGAAGTTGCCCGAATTGAAAAGCTGCTGAACGCAAGCAATGAAAAGTGAGGTTTGAGCAAATGAAGAGCATTCGTCAACCGCCCATTATTCACCACTGCAATCAAACAGAATACATCCAGCGCGGCGATGTACCTGCCCGACCGCATGAAAAAGCTGCTGACCTTCTATGCGGATTGTCCCGACGGCTTCTTCCCTGCCCTGAAAACCATTCATGACGAAACAGGCATGAATGAAAGTTCAATCTGTAAGGCACGGAAAGAACTGGTTGATGTCGGATTCATTCTGTACACGCCCGAAGAAATCCGCATTGATTGGCAGCGGGTTGCAACAATGGCGATGCTACCGCCCGAAGCCTGTTTCAGTCTACGGCGGCGTTCTATGCCAGAGCGGGCGAAGGTGGAGAAAATCAAGCCTGCGTTCTGGAAGCGTGAGCCGATGAAGTGGACAACGCCGAAGGTCTATGTTATCCGCCCGGAGTGTAAATATAAATCTTTCAAAAAGCCGAAACATATTCGCCGGAGACTGGGAGAGCGCAAGAATAAAAACAGCCGAATGATTCAACTTTGCATGACGGCGGACAGCTGGAAAACTTGCAGAAAAGCGCGAATTTATAAACTGTTGTTTGCCATGAAATGGGGCGGGAAAATCAATCTTCCCGCTTGTGGAATCTACCATAAAATTAAAAATTGTTAATGATGAAAGTAGAGGTTTGAATTATGAAAATCATTCGTAACATCGACGGTAAGAAGCTGGAACTGACCCTGACGAACGAGGAAGCGATGAGCGTGTTCATGGACGTATTTTTTGACACGGACAAATTCGCGGATTGTCCAGCGAACGGATTGTTCGGCAGAGGGGACGGAATTTTCGCGGAGCGGTGCAAGCAGGATATTTCTTCCGTGCTGGACTGCGAAGGAACACGAAAGCCGTCTGACCTTGTGTTGCAGTATCTGGGGAAGCAGATGCAGGACACTTTGAATTGCGAGTATGAACACCTGCCGGATGATATTGCCGAACGCTACACGAACATTCTGCATTGGGCAGAGCGGCACAGCAAGAAGGACGTGCAAGCAGCATTTGAAGAAGCAAAGCGGCGGTATTACTGCAAGGCGCACACCTTCACACATGGCGGTTATCCGATGCAAGCGCATGACTGCAATGACGAGTTGTTCGCGGTGGTGCTGGAAGATATTCTGTTCCACCACCCGGAAATCATCGGGAGCAAGCCGGAGGATGCGGAATACCCCCCCATTCATGACAAGGTTGAAAAATAGAAAGTTGAGGAATTGAAGCATGAAGATTACGCGAATTGTGAACGGTCAGGAAATGGAATTTGAATTGACGGATTCGGAACTGCGGACGGCGCTTGTGAACACGCTGTTTTCGCCGGAGAAGGACGGCGTTCTTGCAGAAGAAGCCGGGGAATTGTTCAGCGAAGCCCTGTTCAACATGGATGAAGAAATGGCTTGCGCGGTATCGCCGAGCGAATACACGACAACGGAACTTGTGGGCACTCGAATCACGGAGCGCTTGCAGGACACGCTTGCAGAAGCCGCGCAGGAGTACGCAGACCGCTACAAGGCTATTGTCGAATGGGCAGAGCGGCACGACGAAGCGACGATTCAGGCGAACATCAAGGCGGTTCAACGGCGGTATGTCGAAGGGGAAAGCCTGTTTACCATGCGGCATGGGAAAATTGCACAGGGGCAGGACGTGAACGACGAAGATTATTTCGAGGATTCGTTTTTTGTGACCGTGCTGGAAAGCCTGTTGACGGAACACCCGGAGATTATCGGCACGAAGCTGGACGCATAACCCGCATGAAGCGGCGGGATATGACTGCCCTGCATTGAACGCAGCCCCCTCCACAGCCGTTTCAACGGTGGACGTGGATTTTTTTCACGGCTTCTGTTGGAACGGCTGGAAGGGGCATTAGAGCGCCAGAGACGGCAAGCAGACAGAAAGACGATTGAGCAGGAGGAACGAAAATGGAAACGTGCTGTGAATACACTGATTCGGTGATGTGGGTATCAACGGACGAACGGCGGATGATTACGCGCATGATGAAGCTGATTGCGGAACATCCCGACGAAACGGAAATCATCAAGCGCCCCGAAGAAAACGACGGCTGCCTTTACTGCAAAGTGCCGTCAACGTGGTTGAAGATTGCCCCGCCTGTCAAGCGGGAAATGAGCGATGAACAAAAGGCGGCAGCATCTCAACGGATGCAAAAACTCAACGAACAGGCGCGCTTATCCAAAACATCGTTATCTTAACGTGAAAATCGACCCTGTGAGGCGTTTCAGGGGCAAGGTGGTATTATTTCACCTTTGACGCTGGAACGCCTTGCAGGGGGCAAAAATACGCAGAGGAAGCGCAGATTGAAAACATAGGAGGAAAACAGGATGCACGAACCGGGAAAATACAAAGTCCATGATGCGGGCTTGCAAGCATGGCTGCGGTATCAGAAGATTCAGCCGCTGTATTGGGAGCGGGACGAACACGGCGTTCCCTTGCTGGTTTATGAGAAAACGTCAATGCTGATGGAGATGGTACGGATGTACTGGGAGCGGAACGGGAAGTATCTGCCGAAAGACCCGCCCGAAACGTGGTATGACACGCTTGCAAGCATCGGCAGAAAGCCGAGCCAGCGGGAAACGTTGTGACGGAGGAAGAACGGATGGAGCAGACAGTATCTGTCAGCGTGGATGCACTGACGCAAGCATTTTCCGCAGCATTTCGGCAGGAATTTCAGCCCTTGAAGCAGGAATTGCAAACATTGGCGGCGAATAGTACGTCTCAGCACCTTGACAACGGAACAAGAACAAGCCGAACTGTGTATGAAGGTGATAACATGGCGAACATCAAACGAAAATACACAATTAACGGTGAAAGCGTATGGATTCAAGGCAAATCAGAGCAGGAGATTCTTGAAAAGGCTTGTGCGTTAATGGGCGCGCAGACCCGACCAGCGCCAGCGGCGAAGCACAATTTTCGGGCGTATGCGCTGGACTGGTTCGAGAATTTTTCGCTTCCAAACGTGGAGCAAGTAACCGCCATTACATACAAGCGGGAATTGGATTTGCACATTTTCCCCGCATTCGGGAAAATGAACATCGAGGACATAACCCTATCAGACGTTCAAGCGTTATTCAACCGCAAGGGCGCGAAAAAAGAATCTTTGATGAAAACGCGAACCGTCTTGAATCAGATTTTCCGAAAGGCAATTGACGATGACCTGATGCGGAAAAATCCGCTACAAGCCTTTTCCTTTCGTCTGACAGGCGAAGCAAGTGACACAACACAGCCGTATTCCGTGGAAGAAATGCGCCTGATGGTGGAGCGAATCGGACGGCTGACGAATCCGAACGACATTGCTTATTTGGCAGTTGCTACCATGCAGCCGTTACGCCTTGAAGAAACATTGGGCTTGCAATGACAAGACGTAGACTGTCAAGCAATGGCATTGCATATTCGTCGAGCGGTCACACACCCCGACCGAAACGCGCCCATTGTCAAGGAAACAAAGACGCAGGAAAAGCGAGACGTTGCACTGACAAAAACGACCTTGCATTATCTGGACAGCATACCGCAAGGAGCGCCTACTGATTTTGTTGTGGGCGGGAAAGTACCGTTCAGCTATACGCAGGTTCGCCGGATGTGTCAACGCATTGCGCGGCAAATTGATTTTCCGGGCAAGATTACCCCGCAGCGTTTCCGAACAACTGTCTTGACAGACATTTATGACCAGACGCGGGATATTAAGCTGACGCAAGCCGCAGCCGGACATAAAACCGCCGACATGACTTTGAAACATTATGTTAAATGTCGGCAGATAAATCAGGCTTCCGCAAGTGCCATAGATGCCGTCTACGGGAACGAAAACTGACGAAAAAGCTGATTGATACAAGCGCCGTCAAGTGCAGGAAAATCAAAGCATACGCGATGATACAAGTTTCCGAAAACTGACGACAAAACTGACAAAAGTGCAAAAGCAGGGCTATGAGACCACACAAATGCAGTTCACAGCCCCGTTTTCTTGCATTTTTTGCCCCAAAACACGAAAAAAGCCCTGCAAAATGCAAGGCTTATGGAGCTGATAACCAGATTTGAACTGGTGACCTCATCCTTACCAAGGATGCGCTCTACCAACTGAGCTATATCAGCATCCGTGTGCCGGCGAGTGAATCGCACTGACAACATTGATATAATAGCACACTTCTTCGGAAAATGCAAGAGGGAAAATGAAATTTTTTTCGGGAAATTTGCGAAAAATATCGTTTGCGGGAAAATCAGCAGATTTCAGCACGGAAAATCAGCGTTTTCGGTGGAAAAAATGCGTTCCAGCCTTGACAAAGTGAGCGTTTGCGCCTATCATTACATTTGTTAGATTCTCACTTTTTCAGGAGGAAATCACGATGGCTGATTTGACGATGGACAAACTGGTTGCGCTGTGCAAAAACCGCGGTCTGATTTTTGCCGGAAGCGAACTGTACGGCGGTTTGGCAAATACATGGGACTACGGCCCGCTGGGTGTGGAATTCAAGAACAATGTGAAAAAGGCGTGGTGGCAGAAATTTGTGCAGGAAAGCAAGTACAACGTGGGGCTTGACTGCGCTATTCTGATGAACCGCGAAGTGTGGGTGGCGTCGGGTCACGTTGGCGGCTTCAATGACCCGCTGATGGACTGCAAGGCGTGCAAGGCGCGCTACCGTGCAGACAAACTGATTGAGGACTTCACCGGCGGCGCGGAAACCGGCGACGGCTGGACGAACGCTGAGCTGGAGAAGTACATTGCCGAGCACGACATCGTCTGCCCGAAGTGCGGCAAGAAGGATTTCACCGGCATCCGCCAGTTCAACCTGATGTTCAAGACCCATGCGGGCGTGATGGAAACGCCGGAGAACGAGATTTACCTGCGTCCCGAAACCGCGCAGGGCATCTTCGTCAACTTCGCCAACGTCATGCGCTCCATGCGCAAGAAGCTTCCGGCGGGCATTGCGCAGATTGGCAAATCCTTCCGCAACGAAATTACCCCCGGCAACTTCATCTTCCGTGTCCGCGAATTTGAGCAGATGGAGCTGGAATTCTTCTGCAAGCCCGGCGAGGATTTGCAGTGGTTCGACTACTGGCGTTCGTTCTGCAAGCAGTGGCTGCTTTCGCTGGGCATCAAAGAGCACAGCCTGCGCCTGCGCGACCATGAGCCGGAGAAGCTGGCGTTCTACTCCAAGGCGACGACGGACTTCGAGTTCCTATTCCCGTTCGGCTGGGGTGAACTCTGGGGCATCGCCGACCGCACGGATTACGACCTGACGCAGCATCAAAACCATTCCGGCAAGTCGCTGGAATACCTCGACCCGGTGACGAACGAGCGCTACATCCCCTACTGCATCGAGCCGTCGCTGGGCGTTGACCGCATGGTGCTGGCGTTCCTGTGCAATGCTTACGAGGAGCAGGAGCTGGAGGGCGGCGACGTGCGCACGGTGCTGCATCTGCATCCGGCGCTGGCGCCCTACAAGGCTGCCGTCCTGCCGCTGCAAAAGAACAAGCTGGGCGCGCTGGCGAGCGAAATCCACGCGGATTTGGCGAAGTATTTCCCGGTGGATTACGACGAGACGGGTTCGATTGGCAAGCGCTATCGCCGTCAGGACGAAATCGGCACGCCGTTCACGATCTGCGTGGACTTCGACACCGAAGCGACGCAGTCGGTCACGGTTCGCGACCGCGACACCATGCTGCAGGAGCGCGTGGCGCTGAAGGATCTGCGCAGCTACATCGAGGAGCGGATGCGCTTCTAATTTTGCCCGTTTCCCTCATAAACACGCGGGCACTGTATGCAGCCGCATCCAACTCAATCGCGCGAAAGGGAGTCCAGAGGGTCGAAGACCCTTTGGCAGGGTCAAGGGGCAGCGCCCCTTGCGCCTCCCCCCTCTACGGAAAGGAATAGACAAATGAAATATCTGCGGAAACTCATCGCCGCGTGTGCGCTGCTGGCGATGCTTTGCCCTGCGCTGGCGGAGGAAACGACCTACGAGCCGCTTCCTTGGCTGGACAGCACGGGCAGAAAACTCCTTGCCGCGCCGTATCTGCCGAATCCGGACTGCTATCTGCCCGATCAGGGCGGCTACCACGACGATTCGCTGGATATTCGCGTCGAAACGTCCTACTGGACGCAGGACATTGAGCGCGTTGATGAACCCGGCGAGGGCACGACGACCGTCATGGCGGTGTACGTCAAAATCACCGATCCGACGCAGATTCGCACTGCGCTGGCGTTCCCCTACCCGTCCAAGAACACCGTGCGTGTCGAACGCATGGCAAAGCAGAATAACGCCGTCCTCGCCATCAACGGCGACTACTTCATCTACCATTCTGAAGGAATCGTCTATCGCAACACGCACCGTCTGCGTGAACTGCCCCGCGAATACCGCGACACGATGATTATCGACACCGAGGGCGGTATGCACATCATTCAGGGCACGACGCATCAAAAATGGCGGGATTATCTGGAAAACGGCGGAACGGTCGCCCACACGTTCTGCTTCGGCCCCGGACTGGTGATTGACGGCGTTGTCCGCGACGAGTTCGACTCCCGCATGGACAACGGCCCCAAGACGCTGGCGCAGCGCATGATTTTCGGTCAGATTACCCCGATGGAGTTCGTCATCCTTTGCACAGAAGGCCCGGAAAGCCAAAGCCCGAAGTCCATCGGTTTTGACCTGTGGGGCGCGGCAAAGCTGGCGGGCGCGTTCGGCTTGCAGAACGCCTACAACCTCGATGGCGGTTCCTCCTGCACCGTGGTGCTGAACAACGAGAAGATTAACTCCCCATCGAACCCGAAGCGCCGCGAGGTGGGCGACTGCATTTACTTCGCGACCCTGATTCCGAACGAGTAAGCAAATAAGCAAAGGCTGCGCATGGGCGACTGTGCGCAGCCTTTTGGGTAAGATGCTATGAAACAGACCGAACACACCGCGATTGTCCTCCGCTACGCCAATTACCGGGACAACGACCGGATGCTGACCCTCTTCAGCCCGACGAAGGGGCGCATTGAGGCGCTTGCCCGCGGATGCCGCAAACCGCGCTCCCCTATCCTCAACGCCAGTGAGCTGTTCGCCTTGGGCGATTTTGAGCTGTACGAGCGCGGCAATCACCTTACCGTCATCAGCGCGAACCTGATGGAGACGTTCTATCCCCTGCGCGCTGATTTCGACCGCTTGGCCGTCGGAACGTACCTCCTCGGCGTCGTCGAGAACGTCATCCAGCCCGGCGTCCCCGCGCAGGAAACCTTCATGCTCCTGCTGCACACGCTGTCGCGCCTGACCTTCTCCGATCAGCCATGGCGGCCGCTGCTGACCGGCTTTCTGCTGCACTTGTCGCAGAGCGAGGGATTTGTGCCGCGCCTGCACCACTGCGTCCACTGTCAGCGGCGGATTGCGGACGGCGAATCGACGTGGTTCGACCTGACCGAGGGCGGGCTGGTCTGCCGCGACTGCCGACTGCCTGTGCATGTGCCGATTTCGGCTGCGCAGGTGAACTGGCTGCGAACAATGCTGACGACGGGTTCCGCCGGATGGGTGGATTCGCCAGAGATGATGGCGCCGTACCGCCTGATGCGGCAGTATATCGAGTTGCGGCTGGACAAGCCCGTGCGCAGTGCGGCGATGCTGCCCAAAGAATGATAGCGCAAAGACGGCTTCCAATCCCAAAATCACGGGACTGGAAGCCGTCTTATTTTGCGATTTTACAGGTTCAGCAGCCTTCTTTGGAAGCCGCCGCAGAGTTCTTCCGCCGCCTCCACGCCATAGGACGCTTTCAGCTTCTCGAAGCACTCCCGCATCCGGCAGGGGCGCGACGTCGTGTTGTGCGCGTCAGTCGCAATGCAGTCAATGTAGCCCTCATCAAGCATCTTGCGCGTCCAGCGGTCAGCGAAAAAGCCCTTCTTCATCAGCACCGTGTTCGCGTTCATCTGCATATACACGCCGTATTCCTCGCGCAGCTCACGGACGTGCTTGAAGTTGCGCATCGGGTCAAAGCGCTCCACATGCGCGAAGATGACCGTGAATCCCGCATTGCCAAAGAGCCGCGCTGCCTCGCACATGCGGCTGTACGGCACGTCGCCGGAGAACTCCACCAGCACTGTCCACGTTTCCGCCAGTGACGGATAGTGACCCTCTTTGAGCAGATGCGGGCTGGCATCGGTATAGAGGATTTCGCATCCGGTATGCAGCGTCACGGGCAGCTGATGGTCTATGCACCACTGCTGTGCCTGTGCGAAATGCGCAAGGTACTTTTCCGTCGGGAAAGGGGTAATGCCCGGTGTCGCGTGGGAGGTGCATACGATGTCGGTGATGCCCTCGTCCACGGCGCGCAGAATCATCTTCTGCGTGTCCTCCCACGTTTGCGCGCCGTCGTCTACGCCGTAGATGAGATGGTGATGAATGTCAACGAACATGATATCGCTTTTCCTGATTTTAATGAATTTATAAAATGCGCAAGCAGATGGCGCAGGTGAATCTGGAAATCGTATTATGCCATTACGCCTTGGCTTGGTTGTCCTTGTCTTCGTGCTTGTAGTAGCCTTTCGTGTAGTGGCTGTAATAGTTTTTGTTGTAATATCGCTTTGCACTCAGCGCGTTGAAGTTGACTTTGTTGATGATGCAGCCCAGCACCGGCGTACCAGATTTTTCCATCTGCCGTTTGCATTCCGCCACTTCGCGCAGGCGGGTGTGGTTATACTCCAGCACCAGCACGCTGCCGTCGCAGAAGGCCGCGATTTCCGCCGCGTCAATCACCATGCCAACCGGCGGTGCGTCCACAATCACCATGTCGAAGGACTGCGCCAGCGCCTCCAGCATCTGCTCAAAATACGACGAGTCAATCAGGTTGATGGGATTCACCACGTCGCGCCCCGCCGGAATCAGGCACATGCCGTACACGTCCGACTCGTAGACAACATCGTTCAAATCGCACTGCCCGGCGAGGAAGTGCGCCAAGCCCAGCCCTTCGCCTTCCAGTTCCAGCTTATAGCGCTGCACCATGAAGGAGCGGCGCATATCCGCGTCCACCAGCACAACGTGGCGGCCGCGGCGCGCCATGTTTTCAGCGATGTGCATGGTCATCCAGCTCTTGCCCTCGCTCTGGGAGTTGCTGGTGATCACAATTTTGCGCTTATCCGTGCCGATGAAGGCAAGGTTCGTGCAGATGGAGTTCAGCGCCTCTTCTCCCGCATAATCAAGGGGATAGTGCTGATGAATGATTGCCTTCTTCATGGTTTACTTCCCCTCCTTGCCGTTCTTATGCTCGCGGGACAAATCGTAGCTCTGCACAGGCATCATGCCGATGGTTGCCAGACCCAGCTGCTTCTCCAGCTTGTCAGCGTTGCGGACGCGGTCATCCGCAAGGAACTGCACGACCACGATGCCGCACATCAGCAGCAGACCCAGCAGAAAGCCAAGCACCGTGTTCTTCATCGTGCTGGGCGAATAGGGGCGCGTGGGCAGCTGCGGCTCTTCAAAGATGGTGGGCATATCCATGTCCATCTTTGCGGCGATAAACTCGCGCGCCACCTGCACATACGTCAGCGCCATGTCCGCAGCTTCCTGCGGATCGTCGCTCTGTACCGTCACCTTCAAAATTCGCGTGTTGGTCGGGTTTTCCACGGAAATCATTTTTCCCATCTGCGCATAGGTGTAGTCGAGGTTCAAGCGGCGCTTGACCATCTCGTGCACATGCCAGTTGTCAAACACCTGCACATAGTCCGACGCCAGCGAACTGCTCAGCTGAATCTGCGACAGATTGAGGGAGGTGCCGCTGCTGTTGAGCACATACAGCTTTGCCGACGCCTGATACATGGGCGTCATAAAGAATTTCGTCGCGCAGAAGGCAATAATCGCGCCCAGCAGTGCCGCAACGATGATGAACTTCACCTTATCCAGCAGGCGGTAGAACAGTTCTGCCAAGTCAATGGTTGTTTCTTCCTGTTCCACCTGATGCTGCGAAATCGCCTGATGTTCAGATGCCATGGTATCCTCCTCTTGTCCT
>ENA-UOJL01000344-UOJL01000344.1-human-gut-metagenome-genome-assembly--contig:-P47-NODE-344-length-72260-cov-11.384627_pt1 | contig 72260 bp, 52 predicted proteins | sample MGYA00242347_ERZ723894 | MGnify/ENA metagenome assembly ERZ723894
CAATCCTGCGGCCGAATAAAACGCTTTTAAGCGTTTTATTAAAAACTCGTATAACACAGCAGGAAAACCCGCTGTCATCCACCGGAATCGGATGACAGCGGGTCGTTTACTTTTTGCAGCCGCCGCACCGGGAGCAGTCCCCGCAGCAGCCGTCTTTTTTCTTTCTGCGCAGCAGTAAGTACACGCAGTACCCGCCGATCAGGGCGAGCAGCAGATAATCCATCCAACTCATGCCAGCAGCAGCCCCACATGGTAGACCACAAATGCCGCCAGCCAGGCCACCAGGCACTGCGCAAACACGATTCCCACCGTTTTCCAGCCGGATTTCAGCTCCGTCCTGATGGTGGAAACCGCCGCCACGCAGGGGGTGTACAGCAGGCAGAAGGCGAGGAAGCTTGCCGCCGACGCCGTGGTAAACAGGGAATGCAGGGCAGCGCCAAGCTGCTCCGTGCTGACCCCCAGAATCACGCCGAAGGTGCTGACCACCGCTTCCTTCGCAGTGAAGCCGGACACCAGCGCCGTTACCATCCGCCAATCGCCGAAGCCCAGGGGCGCAAAGATGGGCGATACCAGCCGCCCCAGGGCGGCGAGAATGCTGCTTGCGCTGTTTTCCACCACGTTCAGCCGGGTATCAAAGGTCTGCATGAACCAGATGATAACCGTCGCCATGAAAATCACCGTAAATGCCCGGGTCAGGAAATCCTTCGCCTTCTCCCACATCAGCAGAACCACGGATTTTGCCGAGGGGAAGCGGTAATTGGGCAGTTCCATCACGAAGGGAACGGGATTGCCCTTAAAGGCGGTATTTTTCAGAACCAGCGCCACCAGAATGCCCACCAGAATGCCGCCGAAATACAGTGCCAGCATCACGAGCAGCTCATGCCCCGGGAAAAACGCGGCGGCAAACAGGGTGTAAATGGGAATTTTCGCCGAGCAGCTCATGAAGGGGGTCAGCAGAATGGTCATTTTCCGATCCCGGTTGGAGGAAAGGGTTCTCGTCGCCATGATGGCGGGGACGGAGCAGCCGAAGCCCACCAGCATGGGCACGAAGCTTCTTCCGGAAAGGCCGATCTTCCGCAGCAGCTTGTCCATGACAAAGGCCACCCGCGCCATATAGCCGCTGTCCTCCAGGATAGACAGGAAGAAAAACAGCGTCACGATCAGAGGAAGGAAGCTCACAACGCTGCCAACGCCGGCAAAAATGCCGTCGATAATCAGGCTGTGTACCACAGGGTTGATGCCGTAGGCCGTCAGCGCCCGGTCGGCCAGAATGGTCAGTCCGTCAATGGCGTAGGCCATCACGTCGGACAGGAACGCGCCCACCACGTTGAAGGTCAGAAAGAACACCAGTCCCATAATGGCAATAAACAGCGGAATGGCGAAAATCCGGTGGGTCAGCACCTTGTCGATCTGCATACTGCGCCGGTGTTCCTTGCTTTCCTTCGCCTTCACCACGCACTGGCTGCAGACCTTCTCGATGAAATTATAGCGCATGTCCGCCAGGGCGGCATTTCTGTCCAGCCCGGTCTCATGCTCCATCTCGATGATGGTGTGCTCGATCAGTTCCTTTTCGTTCTGGCTCAGCTCCAGTGCGTCGAAAAAGTCCTGCTCTCCCTCAATGAGCTTCATGGCGCAGAAGCGGCGGGCGATGTTGACACGCTGGGCATGGTCCTCAATGATGTGGCACACCGCGTGGATGCACCGATGCACCGGCCCCTCGGGGCAGAAATCCTGCACCTTGGGCGTCACCCGGCGGGAGGCGGTGTCGAGCAGCGTATCCACCAGCTCGGTGATGCCCTGATTTTTCGCCGCGGATATGGGAACCACCGGAACACCGATGGCTTCCGACATTTTCTGCACGTCCACGCTGCCGCCGTTGCCCACCAGCTCGTCCATCATGTTCAGGGCAATCACCGTAGGCACCTGAAGCGTCAGGAGCTGAAGCGTCAGATAGAGATTCCGTTCCATGTTGGTGGCGTCCACGATGTTGATAATGGCGTCGGGCTTGGACTTTAGGATAAAATCCCGGGTAACGATCTCCTCCTGCGTATAGGGACGGATGGAGTAAATGCCGGGCAAGTCCACCACCTGATGGTCGGTTCCCTTAATTACGCCCGCCTTCTGATCCACCGTAACGCCGGGGAAATTGCCCACGTGCTGATTGGAGCCGGTGAGGGCGTTAAATAAGGTGGTTTTGCCGCAGTTCTGGTTTCCTGCCAACGCGAAAATCATACCGTCTCCTCCTTCAGCGCGATTTTCCGGGCATCCTCCCGGCGGATGGTCAGCTCGTAACCCCGCACCTGGATCTGGATCGGGTCGCCCATAGGCGCGATTTTTTGGAGTGTAACCTTCGTTCCGGGAATCAGCCCCATGTCCAGAAACCGCAGGCGCAGCGGCCCCTCGCCGCCCACCTGAGAAATCACGCCGGACTGGCCGATGGTCAAGTCGTCAATGGTCATCTTTCTATACCCCCAGGCAATCAATTTGCGCAGATTTTTTCGGTTCCCTTATCATACTCTATTTCCCGCCGGTTTGCAATATTCCTGATGTACTTTCCGAAAAACATCCGCCAAAAACGATATTAAGGCAGCACCGCACAATTCGGCAAGAGGTCTCAGGCAGGATTTTTCTTCCAATTCAAAGTTCCGAAAATGGAAGAATACTCTCATTTTCGGAACTGCGGAAGTGGGGCAAAAAGGCGGCTGAGACTCGAAGACGCAATTGTGCGGTGTTGCCTTAAGGAATCTCTGATGAAATCGGCAAGGGCCATGAGTGGAGATTTCATCAGAGCTTCCCAGAAAGCCGCCGGGAGCAATCTGTTTCGGACTGCTCCCGGTTTTTCTGTCAGTATCCAAACATCCGGCTGACCACGTTGCCGTCGATGGCGTTCAGGGTCAGCATGGGCTGGGTCACGTAGGTTGCGCCCTTTTTCATGGCGTCCGGGGCGTTGTCTCCGGGTTCGTACCAGTTCCACGTTCCCCAGAAATCCCACACGGGGACGATCGTCCCCTGCAAGGAGCCCTTATCCCGGATGCGCATCAGCGACAGGGAGACCTTCGTAATCTCCACGTCCATGTATGTCTCGTCGCCGTTGATCTTGTCGATCTCCACGAGACTGCGGGCTTCCGACGGTCCGATGACCACCACGGGCAGCATGGTGTTTGCGATGGATGCAATGTCCTCAAAGGGCATAAGGGCGGTCTGCGTTTCCTTGACAACCGGCTCGGTGCTGGGAGCGTCCCACTCGAAGGAAAGAATGCCGTCCCTCCCCACCGTGATCCAGACGCTTTCCATGTACCAGGAAACGGTATCCGCGTTGGTCTCCTCTGAGCAGCGGTAAGTCCAGTACTGATGATCCTCTCCGATGGCTGGATCGCTGAACACACGATCCTCCCGGATGCCGGGAATGGGCACGCCGTTTACGCTGGGGGTATAGTAAAGCTCCCATGTGCCCTTCCGTTCGCCCTCTCTGGGCGTCTGCGCGTCGGCGAGAACCATATCGCCCAGACCCAGCTCCTGCATCACTGCATCCGCCCTGGCAATGGCGTCCTCTTTGGAAATGCTGCCCCAGTCGGTGCTGCGGTAATACTTGAAGTCGCTGTTGACAATCGTCGCGTTCGTCCAGTCCCCGCCGAAGCGGTTCATGATGTTGATTTCGTACCTGGCTCCATCCACGGTGGCATCGCCGCTGACCTCATTGGGCGTTCCGGAATCCTCAAAGCCGTGGATGATGGGCTTTTCCTCCGGTGCCTTTGCCATTTCCGCGGTGTAATAGGCGATTAGCTCCTTCCGGCGTTCTTCCAGCTGCTCCGGCGTCTGTTCCGGGGCGTCCGGGTCGGCGTGCCATTCGGGGGAATTGACATAATCAATGGAATCCTGACACTCCTGCTTCGTCATGACAGTGCTGTAGAGCGGCTGTCCCTTCAAAAGCACCCGCAGTAGGGTGTCCACGTCCTCCTGTGTAAAATCTCTGGGCGTCACGGTGGCGGTGGGAAGCGCCGTCCCCAGCTCCGCCACCACCTGTGCGTCGGCGTGGATGGTAAGTCTTCCCTCCTGACTGACCCAGTCCCCGGTGAATTTCTCCGGGAAGGTGTACTCCGTCTGCTCCCGGGCGCTCTGCTCAAGGAGCATCGCCTGATTGACGGTGGTGGGTTCGGCGGGCGTTCGGCCTTTGCCGCAGCCGGGCAATATGGCAAGCGCCAGAGTGAAGGCGGCGAACCGCAGTGTTTTCTTTTTCATGGTAACACGTCCTTTCTTTGGATGGTTTCAGCGTACCACAATCCGCATGGAAAGAGGTTACCGGCACGTTACCGTTTGATTACCGATGACGATTCGGGCGGTCGTCCCCTCGCCAACACTGCTTTCCAGCATCAGCGTTCCGCCGTGGACGGCGGCGATCTCCCGCACCAGCGCCAGTCCCAGGCCGAAGCCGCCGTTTGCCTTGCTTCGGGAGGGGTCTCCCATGTAGAAGGGGTCGGTCACTCTTTCCAGGTCTTTTTCCGGGATGCCCCGGCCATGGTCGGAAACGACGAAGCCCGTCTGCGACGCCTGAATCCGGATGATCTGCCCCGGCGCGGACGCCTTGGCGCTGTTTTCCACGAGATTGACAAGGGCTATGCACATCAAATCCTTGTCCACGGGCAGAATGTCCCCGTTGCAGGTGATTTCCAGAGACGTTCCGTACTTTTCCATGACCGGCCGGGTCAGCTCCCGCACCTGGGTCAGCAACTCCGGCACGGATACCGGCGCCATCTTCGCGTTCTTTTTCATGGAAAGCAGCGTCAACAGCTTTCTGACCATGGTTTCCAGCCAGTGGAGCTGGGCGTCCATACTGGTGAGCAGCGCCTCCTGTTTTTCCTCGGGGAGATAGACGTTTCGCAGGGTGTTCACGTTCAGAAGCAAAGACGTCAGGGGCGTTTTCAGCTCGTGGGTGACCGCGCCGACGAAAAGCTTCTGCCGCTCGTTCTGCTCCCGCAGGGTGTCCACATGCGTTTCCACCGCCAGCGCCATTCGGTTGAAATTCTGCGCCAGAGCCCCCACCTCATCCTGAGAAACGACAGGGACGCGCCGGCTGTAATTCCCGTCCGCGATGCTTCCGGCGGCTTCCGAAAGCCGGGAAAGCGGGCGAAGCGTCCGGGAAATCAGTCCGTAAACCGCCGCAAGCCCCAGAAGGCCGATGGACAGCGCCAGCAGCGCGAAGCGTCCACTGAGCTGCCAGAGCTGGGCGTATATATAGGTGGCGTCCGCCACCAGATACACGCTGCAATCCATTTCCCGAATATCTGCGGCCTTGCTCAGAATCAGGAAGTGCTTTCCATCCACATAGGCTCTTGCCGATTGCGTGCCGCCGTAACGGACATCCAGATAGCGTTCCGGGTCGATCCGGGCGGACGCGCTCAGGCGCTCCCCATTGACTGTGAGGGCGCTTCCCGGCACGCTGCAGGAACGGAAGCAGTAGGTCAGCAGCACTTTCCGGGAAAGCGAGTCAAGGCCGTCGGTGGAACTGCGGTAGACGGCTGTCCCGAAATCATTCACCAGGTCGTTCAGGGTTTCCTCCGTGCTTTGCAGAAGGGCTTCATAGGACTGCTCCCGCACCTGCCAGAGCATGGCCGCCGTCAGGCTCACCGCCACGGCAAGCAGCAGCGCCGCGCAGAGCGCTGTCAGTTTTGTTTTCAGCTTCATCGTTCCTCCAACCGGTAACCGGCCTTTGAGATGGTGCGGATTTCCTCGGACAGGTTCAGCTTTTTCCGCAGATTGGCAATGCGGACGTCCACGGTGCGGATGTCCCCGAAATAGTCCTGCCCCCAGATTTCGTTCAGGATGCGCTCCCGGGAAACCGTGCGGTTCTTGTTCTTCATCAGCACCGCCAGTACGTCAAATTCCAGAGGCGGCAGGGGTATCTCCTCCCCGTTTCTGCTTAAGCGGCGGTTGCCGTTGTCCAGAGTCAAATCCCGGAAATGGTAGACTTCCCTGAATTTTCCGCTGCGCCTGAGTACCTTTTCCATACGCACCATCAGGGCGAGCATGTCGAAGGGCTTGGCGATATAATCCTCCGCGCCGCCCCGCAGTCCCTGCACCTCATGCCGGGTATCGTTCATGGCGGTCAGGCAAATGACGGGGATTCCGTATTCCTGTAGTTTGGGGAGCAGCGTAAAGCCGTCCACCCCGGGCAGCATCATGTCCAGCAGCGCCAGATCGTAGTCGTGGCTTGCTTCCAGCGCGTTCCACGCGGCAAGGCCGTTGTCAAAGGCGGTCACGATATAGTCCGCGCATTCCAGATTCAGCCGCAGCACCTGGGCGATGGCCGCGTCGTCCTCGATGATCAGAATATGGTTGCTCATGGGATTCCCCTCCATCCGGCGTTTGGGCTATTATAGCACAGCGCCGTGCCCGTGTGTTTACCAAAATATTACTGTTTTTGCGATACTGCAAAAGCCGCCGTTTTTGCAAAACGGCGGCTTTTCAGCTCTTAATGATTACGTTCCATTCCCACGCAGTTCGATGATCTGGTCACGCAGTACGGCGGCATACTCGTATTCCATCATCTTCGCCGCTTCCTTCATCTGCTTTTCCAGACGGGCGATCTCCCTTTCCTTCTCTGCCTTGGTCATCTTCACGCCGGTTCTGCCCTTGCGCTCGGCAGTTGGCGAAGAAATCTCGATCAGGTCCCGCACGGACTTGATGATGGTCTTCGGGACGATTCCGTGGGCTTTGTTGTAGGCGTCCTGAATCTCCCGGCGGCGGGCGGTCTCGTCAATGGCCGCCCGCATGGCGGGGGTGACCGAGTCGGCGTACATGATGACCCTGCCTCCGGCGTTCCGGGCTGCCCGGCCAATGGTCTGAATGAGGCTGGTCTCGCTTCGCAGGAAGCCCTCCTTGTCCGCGTCCAGAATGGCCACCAGACTGACCTCCGGCAAATCAAGGCCTTCTCTCAGCAGGTTGATGCCCACCAGCACGTCGAATTTTCCCATCCGCATGTCCCGGATGATCTCCATCCGCTCCATGGCGCCGATGTCCGAGTGCATGTAGCGCACCTTGATGCCCGCCTTTTGCAGGTATACCGTCAAATCCTCCGCCATCTTCTTGGTCAGTGTCGTCACCAGAACCCGCTCGTTTCTGGCGGTGCGGGCGTTGATCTCCCCGATCAGATCGTCGATCTGCCCCTCGATGGGACGCACCTCCACCTCCGGATCCAGCAGCCCGGTGGGACGGATGACCTGCTCCACCGTCTGGCCGGAGCGGGTGCGCTCATAGTCGCCGGGGGTGGCGGAGACGTAGATCACCTGATTGATCTTCTGGTCGAATTCCGTAAAGTTCAGGGGGCGGTTGTCGTAGGCCGAGGGCAGACGGAAGCCGTAATTCACCAGCGCGTCCTTCCGGCTCCGGTCTCCGGCATACATGGCGCGGCACTGGGGCAGGGTCACATGGCTCTCGTCGATGAACATCAGGTAGTCCTTGGGGAAATAATCCAGCAGCGTGGTGGGGGGCGTCCCCGGCGCACGTCCCTGAATCACCCGGGAATAGTTCTCGATGCCGTTGCAGAAGCCGATCTCCGTCAGCATTTCCAGGTCATAGGCCGTCCGCTGGGCAATGCGCTGGGCTTCGATGAGCTTGTCGTGGGCGCGGAAGAAGGCCACCTGATCGTCGCACTCCCGCTGAATTTCCACCATTGCCCGCTGTAATTTTTCCTTGGACGCTACATAATGGCTGGCGGGATAGATGGCCACGTGGTCAACATACCGCTCCGCAATGCCGGAAACGGCGTTGATCTCGCTGATTCTGTCCACCTCGTCCCCGAAAAATTCCACCCGGATGGCCCGGCCCGACCAGTAGGCGGGGTAGATTTCCAGCGTGTCCCCCCGAAGGCGGAACTTGTTCCGGGAAAAGTCCAGGTCGTTTCGCTCATAGCGGATTTCCGTCAGCTTTTTCAGCACGTTGTCCAGAGGGTACTCCTGCCCCACCCGCAGGGAAATGACCATGCTCTTATAGTCGATGGGGTCGCCCAGACCGTACAGGCAGCTGACCGAGGAAACCACGATCACGTCCCGCCGCTCAAACAGCGCCGAGGTCGCAGAGTGACGGAGGCGGTCAATTTCCTCATTCACGGAAGCGTCCTTTTCGATGTAGGTGTCCGTATGGGCGATGTAGGCTTCCGGCTGGTAGTAATCGTAGTAGGAAATGAAGTATTCCACCGCGTTTTCCGGAAAAAACTCCCGGAATTCCGAGCAGAGCTGAGCGGCCAGCGTCTTATTGTGCGCCAGCACCAGCGTCGGGCGGTTCAGCTTCTCAATGACCGAGGCCATGGTAAAGGTCTTGCCGGAGCCGGTGACGCCCAGCAGCGTCTGCTCCCGCAGCCCCCAGTTCACGCCGTTTGTCAGCGCTTCGATGGCCTGAGGCTGATCGCCGGAGGGCTTATAGTCCGATACCAGCTTGAATTTGTCCATAATAACTCCCTTCATCCAGCCGGTAGCCCGACTGCACCATGGAGACATAGTCCCCGTCCGCCACCACAATGTGGTCGGCCAGCTGAATTTCCACCGCGTTCAGGGCCATGGCCACCCGGCATGTGGTCTGCACGTCCTCGCTGGAGGGGACCGCAATGCCGCTGGGGTGGTTGTGCGCCAGAACCACGGTGGTGGCGTTGGCAGCCAAGGCTGTCTCCACGATCTTCCGCACGGAAATTCCCGCGGAGTTCACGCTCCCCTGCCCCACCTCCTTGCAGCCGAGCACCTTGCATTTGGCATCTAAGCACAGCAGGAACACCGTTTCCACCTTCCGTCCGAAGAAGAACGGCACCAGATATTCCCCGCAGGCCTGTACCGTGGGCAGAATTTTCTCCCGCATGGTTCTGTCCACCTGATAGTACCGCGCCACGTCGTTCATAAGGCTGAGCAGCAGCGCCGACTGGTCGCCCACGCCCTTGACCTTCCGCAGTTCCTCCACCGGCGCTTCCAGCACCTGATACAGGCTGCCGAAATGGTCGAGCAGCGCATGAGCAATGGGGTTGGTGTCCTGCCGGGGAACGCTGAAAAACAGCAATAGCTCCAGCACCTGGATATCCGTGAAGCTCTCCAGCCCCTCCTCCAGGAAGCGCTGCTTCAGCCGCTGGCGGTGTCCGTCGTGAATCGACATAATTTTCACCTCGTAGTTCTTCCCCCTTGCTATTTTGTCCCGTTTCCGCTAGAATGAGAATTGAAAAGAACGTCGAATCTTGCCGGGAAAGTTTTCACCCATTCTGCGCATGATAAGACTGCTAGGAGGATCGTCATGGAAGAAAAGAAAGATACGCTGGGGATGCTGGATCTGGTGATTCGCCCCGGCTTCTGCGTAAGAAATAATCAGATCGTCAAGGTCAATCAGGCCGCCGAGAGCCTTTTTATCACCCCCGGCACCGATATCCGCCCGCTGCTTCTGACCGGCGCTGAGGAATACGCCGCGTTCACCGGCGGGTGCCTGTATCTGACGCTGAGCCTGTCCTCCCACAGCTGCGGCGCGTCGGTCACACGGGTGGAGGACACGGACGTTTTTCTGCTGGAACAGGAATCGGACAACAGCGAGCTTCGCTCCATGGCGCTGGCCGCCCGGGAGCTGCGGGAGCCGCTGACCAACGTCATGATCACCGCCGACAGTCTGTTTCCCCTCTGCGCCACGGAAGACAGTCCCCATGCGGCGGAGCAGGTCGCCCGCCTGAACCGGGGGCTGTTCCAGATTCTCCGGATCATCGGCAACATGTCCGACGCCGAGCGCTGCGCCGCCGTCTCCCACCAGGAAACGGTGGACATTCCGGCGCTGTTCGCCGAATTTTTTGAGAAGGCGGAGACGCTCATTTCCCATACCGGCATCACCCTGACCTATGAAGGACCAAATCAGCCGATCTACGGTCTTGCCGACCGGGAGCAGCTGGAACGGGCGGTGCTGAACATTCTGTCCAACGCCATCAAATTCACCCCGAAGGGCGGAACCGTTGCGGCCAAGCTGACCCACAGCGGCCGGATGCTTCGCCTGAGCGTGACGGACAGCGGCTCCGGCATTGCCCAGAACGTCCGCAGCAGCGTCTTCTCCCGGTATCTGCGTCAGCCCGTCCTGGAGGACAGCCGGTACGGCATCGGCCTTGGCATGGTGCTCATCCGCACCGCCGCCGCCCACCACGGGGGAACCGTCCTCATCGACCAGCCGGACGGTGCGGGTACCAGAATCACCATGACCATGTCCATCCGTCAGAGCAAGCAGGCAACGCTCCGCTCCAACGTCCTGCGGGTGGACTACGCCGGAGAGCGGGATCACGGGCTGATCGAGCTTTCCGAGTGTCTTCCCACAGAATTGTACGAATGATTTTCCCGTCCGGTCTGTCCAGCAGACCGGACAATTTTTATAGATAAGATTTCAGATACTGTCCAGTATAGCTTTCGGGAACCTGCGCCACTTCCTCCGGCGTGCCGGCCGCGACCAGGGTTCCGCCGCCGTCGCCGCCCTCGGGGCCGAGGTCGATGAGATAGTCCGCCGTCTTGATCACGTCCAGATTGTGCTCGATGACCAGGACGGTGTTCCCCGCCTCCACCAGCCGCTGCAACACCTCAATGAGCTTATGCACATCGGCAGCGTGGAGGCCGGTGGTCGGCTCGTCCAGAATATAGATGGTCTTTCCCGTGGAGACCCGCGCCAGCTCCGTCGCCAGCTTCACCCGCTGGGCTTCGCCGCCGGAGAGGGTGGTGCTGGACTGCCCCAGCTTCACATAGCCAAGGCCGACCTCCACCAGCGTCTGGGCTTTTCTGCGGATTTTGGGCAGATTCTCGAAGAAATCCACCGCTTCCTCCGCGGTCATGTCCAGCACCTGGGCGATGTTTTTCCCCTTGTAGCGGACTTCCAGCGTCTCCCGGTTGTACCGTGCGCCGTGGCAGACCTCGCAGGGGACGTAAACGTCCGCCAGGAAGTGCATCTCGATTTTCACCAGGCCGTCGCCGCAGCAGGCTTCACACCGGCCGCCCTTGACGTTGAAGCTGAACCGTCCCGGCCCGTAGCCCCGGATTTTCGCCTCGTTGGTGGACGCGAACAAATCCCGGATGTCGTTGAACAGCCCTGTGTAAGTGGCGGGGTTGCTGCGGGGGGTTCTGCCGATGGGGCTTTGGTCGATGTCGATGACCTTGTCCAGATACGCCATGCCGTCGATGCCGTCGCAGAGGCCGGGGCGGGTGCGGGCATGGTTCAGCGTGGCAAGCAGGGTCTTGTTCAGAATCTCATTGACCAGACTGGACTTTCCCGAACCGGATACGCCGGTGACGCAGACGAAGGTTCCCAGAGGAATCTCCACATCCACATTTTTCAGATTGTTCTCCCGTGCGCCGCGAATGCGCAGTAAGTTGCCGTTCCCCGCCCGCCGGGTAGCGGGAACCGGGATTTTCTTCACGCCGGAAAGGTACTGTCCCGTTACGGAACGGGGGCAGCTTATGATATCCTCCAGCGTTCCCGCCGCCACGATCTCGCCGCCGTGACTGCCCGCGCCGGGGCCAACGTCTACGATAAAATCGGCGGCGCGCATGGTGTCCTCGTCGTGCTCCACCACGATCAGGGTGTTGCCCAAATCCCGCAGATGCTTCAGCGTCCCCAGCAGCTTATCGTTGTCCCGCTGGTGCAGACCGATGGAGGGTTCATCCAGAATATACAGCACGCCCATCAGAGACGAACCGATCTGGGTGGCCAGCCGGATCCGCTGGCTCTCGCCGCCGGAAAGGGTTCCCGCCGACCGGGACAGGGTCAGGTAGCTCAGTCCCACATCCGTCAGGAATTGCAGGCGGGACTTGATCTCCTTGACGATCTGCTCGGCCACCATGGCCATACTGCCCTCCAGACGGAGATTTTTCATAAATTCCAGCTCGTCCCGGACGCTCATGCGGCAGAAGTCCATAATGCCGACGCCGCCCACCGTCACCGCCCGGGCGATTTCCGATAAGCGGTCGCCGTGGCACTGGGGGCAGGGGGCAGTCGCCATGCACTCCTCCAGCTCCTTCCGGGCGGCGTCGGACTGGGTTTCCCGGAACCGGCGGGAAATGTTGTTGAGAATGCCCTCAAAGGGCTGCTCCAGCACGCCCATACCGTTGCCCCGGTTGTAGGTCATGCGCAGTTTTTCCCCTTTGGTGCCGTAGAGAATGACGTCCATTACGTCCTCCGGCAGATTTTTCACCGGCTCCGTCAGGGAAAAATGATATTTCTGCGCCAGCGCCTCAAAATACATACGGAAGATGGAATCCGTCCGGGCGCTCTGCCAGCCGGACGCCTGAATGGCTCCATCGAAGATGGATTTATTCTTGTCCGGGATGACTAAATCAGCGTCGGCGATCAGCTGGAAGCCCAAGCCGGTACAGCTGGGGCATGCGCCCGCCGGGTTGTTGAAGGAAAACATCCTGGGTTCCAATTCCGTCAGGCTGATGCCGCAGTCCTCACAGGCGTAGTTCTGGGAAAAGCTCAGCTCTTCCCCGGTGGCGGGCAGCTCGATGGTCACAAGGCCGCCGGAGTGGCTGCAAGCCGTTTCGACGGAGTCCGTCAGACGGCGGCGCAGGCCGTCCTTCAGCACCAGCCGGTCGACCACCAGCTCGACGGTGTGCTTTTTGTTTTTCTCGCAGGGGATGTCCTCCGTCAGGTCGTAGAGAATGCCGTCCACCCGCACCCGGGCGAAGCCGGATTTCCGGGCGTCCTCAAACACCTTCTTGTGTTCGCCCTTTTTCCCCCGGATGACCGGAGACAGGACGATAAACCGGGTTCCCTCTCCCAGGGCTTCCACCCGATCCACGATCTGATCGATGGTCTGGCGGCGGATCTCCTTGCCGCACCTGGGGCAGTGGGGAACGCCCACCCGCGCCCACAGAAGGCGGAGATAATCGTAGATTTCCGTCACCGTGCCCACGGTGGAGCGGGGGTTTTTCGAGGTCGTCTTCTGGTCAATGGAAATGGCCGGGGAAAGGCCGTCGATGGAGTCCACGTCCGGCTTGTCCATCTGTCCCAAAAACTGACGGGCGTAAGAGCTCAGGCTCTCCACATACCGTCTCTGCCCCTCGGCGTAAATGGTATCGAAGGCCAGACTGGACTTGCCGGAGCCGGAAAGTCCGGTGAAAACCACCAGCTTGTCTCTGGGGATGGTCAGGTTCACATTTTTCAGATTATTCTCCCGTGCGCCCTGGATGATGATCTTGTCATTCATATTTTATGATGCTCCTGAATGGGTAAAAAGTCTGTACCCGTTAGTATATCACAGATTCAAAAATCTCTCAAGATATTTTACAAACAAAATTTCGTTTTCCGTCGTAGGAAGCTCTGAATAAATTGGCAAGGACTGGCAGCGAGAGATTTTTCTCTAGCCGAAGTTTTCAAAGGCGGAGGAATACTGTATGTACCCGCAAGGGGTATGCCGCATCCGTAAGCCGGCTTACGCCGGCAACGGCTGCGCTATATTTCCCGCCTTTGAAAACGCACGGATAGAGGAAAAGATCCGCTGTCCAGCCGCGGACAATTTATTCAGAGTTTCCTCTATTCCGGAATTCTGTTTTCTTTGCCAGAAACGCCTTGATTTTCTCCGCTTTTTTCGGCAATATAACACATTTATTCATGTTGCATTTTCCTATGGTGGAGTGATATAATGGGTGTGTAAGTTTGCGTCCGAGATACAGCCGGGGGCAGAAAAAAAGAAAAAGTGAGGTATTCATCCGATGATTGCTTACGGTGAAAACATTCAGGTTTTCTGCGGCAATTCCAATCCCCAGTTTGCGCAGACCATCTGCAAAGAGCTGGGCGTGCCCATGGGTAAGGCCATTGTGACCCACTTCGCCGACGGAGAGGCTTCCGTCACCCTGGAGGAAACCGTCCGCGGTGCCGACGTGTTCCTCATCCAGTCCACCTGTAAACCCGTCAATGACAATCTCATGGAGCTGCTGGTGATGATCGACGCCTGCCGTCGTGCGTCCGCCGGCCGTATCACTGCCGTCATCCCCTACTTTGGCTACGCCCGCCAGGATCGGAAGGCCAAGTCCCGTGACCCCATCTCCGCCAAGCTGGTGGCCAACATGCTCACCGCCGCCGGTGCCAACCGCATTCTGACCATGGATCTCCACGCCGCCCAGATTCAGGGCTTCTTCGACATTCCTCTGGATCACCTGCTGGGCAACGTTACCTTCGTTGAATACTTCATGAACAAATTCCCCGAGAGCGAGTACAACCACGAGGACTTCGTGGTGGTCTCCCCCGACGTCGGCTCCGTCGGCCGCGCCCGGAACTTTGCCACCAAGGTGCATATGGGTCTTGCCATCGTGGACAAGCGCCGCCCCAAGGCCAACGTTTCCGAGGTCATGAACATCATCGGCGATGTCAAGGGCAAGAGCTGCATCCTGTACGACGATCTGGTGGATACCGCCGGTTCCCTGTGCAACGCCGCCAAGGCTCTGATGGAGGTCGGCGGTGCGAAGGAGATTTACGCCTGCTCTACCCACGGCGTTCTCTCCGGCCCCGCCTACGACCGCATTGAGGCCAGCCCCATCAAGGAAATGGTGTTCCTGAACACCATTCCTGAGGTCGCCAACACCCCCAGCCACAAGATTAAGTTCCTGGACGTAGCCCCCGTGTTTGCCCGTGCCATCGGCCACATTCACGGCGCCACCTCCATCGCCGACCTGTTCTGAAGCCGTGTTTTCCAAGCAAAGCAGCGACAGCTGGTTGGTCGTCGGCCTGGGCAATCCCGGCCGGGAGTACGAGAAGTCCCGGCACAACACCGGCTTCCGGGCGATGGACATTCTGGCCGAAAAGCTGGGCGCCAAGGTGGACAGGCTGAAATTTCAGGGTCTGTACACCCAGGTGAATTACAACGGGAAAAAGCTGTTTCTCCTCAAGCCCCAGACCTATATGAATCTGTCCGGGCGCTCCGTCTTGCAGCTTTCCGCCTATTTTGGCATCCCGCCCCAGCGGATCATCGTGATGTTTGACGATATCTCTCTGGAGCCGGGACGGCTGCGGGTACGCGCCGAGGGTTCCGCCGGTGGGCATAACGGCATCAAATCCATCATTCAGGAGCTGGGCAGCCAGGATTTCCCCCGGGTCAAGATCGGGGTCGGCGCGAAGCCGAATCCGGAATACGATCTTGCCGCATGGGTGCTATCCACCTTCTCGGCAAATGAGGAAAAGGCGCTGGCCGTGTCTCTGAAAAACGCCGCCGACGCCGCCTTAAGCATCATCGACTATGGCGTGCCGGAGACCGCTAACCGGTTCAACGGCAGCCACCCATAAACCACAGTATATTGTCACAAAACCACGGAAAGGGGGTCAAGTCCCCCTTTCCGCGTTGCCACGTTGTGTATCTTCTTTTTGAGGTAATATATGGAACAGCTTCTGTCTCTACTGAAAACCATTCCCGAATACGCCGCCATGGTGTCCTCCCTGCAAGGCGGTGAAAGCGTTGCCGTCACCGGCATCGGGCAGATCAACCGCAGTCACATGATTGCGGGGCTTTGCCGCAGCTTAAGCCGCCCCATGGTGGTGCTGTGTCAGGACGATCTGGCGGCACGGCGGCTTCAGGAGGAATTGAAGGGCTTCCTTTCGGACACCGCCCCCATTCTCCCCGGCCGGGATCTGACCCTTTACGACGCCGCCGTGGTGTCCAGAAGCTGGGAGCAGAAGCGCCTGCGGCAGCTGTATGATCTTGCCGCCGGGAAGACCGGCCTGCAAATCATGACCTGGGAATCTCTCAGTCTGCGCACCATGCCGAAGTCTACGCTTCTTTCCGCCGCCTTCTCTCTGGAGGTCGGCCGGGAATATGCCGTGGAAGACCTGATCTCCCGTCTCACCGCCGCCGGGTACAACCGCTGCGGCATGGTGGAGGGGCCGGGACAGTTCGCCGTCCGGGGCGGCATTCTGGACATTTTCTCCCCCGCAGAGGATCAGCCGGTTCGGGCGGAATTCTTCGGCGACGAGCTGGACACCATGGGCTTCTTTGACCCGGCGACCCAGCGGCGCAGTGAGAACATCACCTCCGTCACCGTCCTGCCCGTGGCGGAGACCCAGCCGGGGCTTCATCCCGGCGGCGTGGCGGGGCTGTGCAAAGACATTTCCTCCCTGATCTCCCGCCAGAAGCGGCGGAAAAACATCAACGAGCCCCTGATCGCCACGCTGGAAAAAGACCTGAATAAATACGAAAGCGGCCTGCACAATCCCGCTTCCGACCGGTATATGGCGCTGATTTATCCGGAAATGGCCACCGCCGCCGATTACATTCCGGACGGTGCCGTTGTTGCCGTCTGCGACCATGGAAACCTCCAGCGCGCCGCCCGCAGCCGCTGCGACGAGATGGGAATGCAGCTGGACAGTATGTTGGGGGCCGGTCTCGTGGCGGGCGAGCTGTGCGATTATGTGTGCCAGTGGGAGGATTTCTGCAAGACTCTCCGGAGGAAAACCGTCGTCTATTTCGACGCCTTCGGCGGCACCTCCTACCCGGAGGACTGCCCCCCGAAGCAGCTGTATCCTCTCACCGCCAAGCAGCTTCCCGGCTACGGCGGCAATCTGGACACCGCCGTCTCCGATTTAAGTCACTATCAGAAAATGGAATTCGGCAGTCTGGTGCTTTGCGGCACCCGCCGTCGGGCGGAGCTGTTACAGCAGCTGCTTCACGAGAAGGGGCTGTCCGCCTTTCTGTGCATCCCCCTGACCACCCTGCCCAAGCCCGGGCAAATTCTTCTGACGGAGGGGACGCTTCCCTTCGGCATGGAGTATCCCCTGTCAAAAATCGCCGTCCTGACGGAGGGGCAGCTGATTGCCCGGGGCGAGCCGAAGCGGAAGCCCGCGAAAAAAACCGGCTCCACCAACCGTCAGAAGCTGAATTCCTTCACCGACCTGACCCCCGGCGACCTGGTGGTTCACGAGAATTACGGCATCGGCCGGTTTGTGTCTATGGAGCAGATTCGGGTAGACGGCGCGGTCAAGGACTATATCAAAATCGCCTATCAGGGCAGCGACACCCTGTTCGTCCCCGCCACCCAGCTGGATTTGGTGAGCAAATACATCGGCGGCGGCGGAGAAGACAGCAGCGTCAAGCTGAACAAAATCGGCTCCGACGCCTGGCAGAAGACAAAGGCCAAAGCCCGCAAGGCCGCCAAGGACATGGCGGGAGAGCTGATTCAGCTCTACGCCGCCCGAAAGCGTCAGTCCGGCTACGCCTTCTCTGCCGACGCCCCCTGGCAGAAGGAATTTGAGGATAACTTCCCCTACCCGGAAACCGACGACCAGCTGCGCTGCATCGCGGACATCAAGCACGACATGGAGTCCCCCATTCCCATGGATCGTCTTCTCTGCGGCGACGTGGGCTTCGGCAAAACCGAGGTCGCCCTCCGCGCCGTGATGAAGGCCGTCATGGACGGCAAGCAGGTGGCGATTCTGGTTCCCACCACGGTGCTTGCCCAGCAGCATTACCAGACCGCCGTGGCGCGTTTCCGGGGCTTTCCCGTCACCATTGACGTACTCAGCCGCTTCCGCACCCCGAAAATGCAGCAGCAGACCTTGCAGAAGCTCCGCGCCGGTTCTGTCGATCTGATCATCGGAACCCACAAGCTGCTGCAAAAAACCGTCCAGTTCAAGGATTTGGGGTTACTCATCGTGGACGAGGAGCAGCGCTTCGGCGTCAGCCATAAGGAGCGCCTGAAGGAAATTTCCAAGGGCGTGGACGTACTGACCCTCTCCGCCACTCCCATTCCCCGGACGCTGAACATGGCGCTTTCCGGCATCCGGGACATGTCCACCATCGAGCAGCCCCCCGCCGACCGCTATCCCGTGCAGACCTTCGTGATGGAGTACAGCGAGCCCATCATTGACGACGCCATCCGCCGGGAAATCGAGCGGGGCGGGCAGGTCTACTATCTGCACAACCGCACCGAAACCATCGACCAGTGCGCCGCCGCGATCAAGCGCCGGATTCCGGGCATCAGCGTGGGCGTCGCCCACGGGCAGATGGGCGAGGACGCCCTGGGGGACGTGATGCAGTCCATGGCCGAGGGCGAGATTCAGGTGCTGGTATGCACCACCATCATCGAAACCGGTCTGGACATTCCCAACGCCAACACCCTGATCATCGAAAACGCCGACCGGTTCGGCCTGAGCCAGCTCCACCAGCTTCGCGGCCGGGTAGGACGCTCCACCCGCCACGCCTACGCCTACTTCACCTACCGCCCGGAAAAGAATCTCACCGAAGTTGCCGAGAAGCGGCTTTCCGCCATCCGGGATTTTGCCGAATTCGGCTCCGGCTTCAAAATTGCCATGCGGGACCTGGAGATCCGGGGCGCGGGCAACCTCCTGGGCGCCGAGCAGTCCGGCCACATGTCCAGCGTGGGCTACGACATGTACCTCAAGCTGCTGGACGAGGCGGTTCTGGAGGAAAAGGGCGAAGCCCCCAAGGCGCCGGAATGTACCGCCGACCTGAACGTCACCGCCAACGTGGACAAGGATTACGTCTCCCGGGGGGAGGAACGGATGGATTTGTACCGCCGCATGGCCGCCATCCGCTCTCAGGAGGATGCCGACGACCTGCTGGACGAGATCGTCGACCGCTACGGTGAGCCGCCAAAGGGCGTGCTGAACCTCATCGACATTGCCCTTCTCCGGGCGAAGGCGCGGCAAGTCGGCATCAAGGACATCCGCCAGAAGTCCGGGGACGTGCTGTTCACCCTGAGCAATCTGAACTTCGAGGCCGTGGGCGCGCTGTGCTCCGATCCGGATTACAAGCAGCGGGTCACCTTCCTGGCCAGCGCCAAGGAACCCACCCTCCGCTTCAAGCTCGCCAACGGCGTGGACAGTCTGAAACAGAGCAGGCTGTTTGTGGAGCATTATACCAGCTTTTTCCAGAGCTGACGTTCTTGACATTCTGTGTTATAATATCCGTGAATCTACCCTCCCTCAGGAAAGGAGCAGCCTATGTCTAAAGGCAAATTTTCCAATCCCCGGCCATACCGGGAAGAAGAACGTGAAATCGAAAAGAGCTTTCGCCAGCTGACCGGTCAGGAGAAGCCCCCGAAGCCGGAGGATCCCATCTTCTCCCAAGCCTCCGTTCCCGATCTGGATGCCGCCGACCCGGAGGCCGCCGGTCTTATCTCCGAGGCCGACAGTCTGATTCCCGAAACGGACGGCCTGTTCTCCGAAGGGGACGCCCCGGTTTCCCACGAGGATCCGGACTTCTCCCTGGACGAGAAGAAGGAAGCCCCGAAGGGCGGCGCCCCGGCCTTCCTGGATAAAATTCTTTCCTTTGTGGACAGCAACCAGAAGCCCGTGATGGTGGCCTTATGCGCCGCCGCGCTGGTTCTGATTCTCTCCCTCATCGCCATTTTCGTCGTCAACGTCTCCGGCGACCCCTACGGCAAGAAAATTCTGAACAACGTCACCGTTGCCGGTGTGAATGTGGGCGGAATGCGCAAATCCGACGCCGTCACCGCCGTCCGCGCCGTCACCGACCAGACCTACACGAAGCAGGACATGGTGGTGACGCTGGGCGATACCACATTGCGGCTGTCCCCCGGCGACACCGGCGCGAAGCTGGATGTCAAGGCCGCCGTGAACGCCGCCTATGAATACGGCAGAACCGGCGCCAAGGCCGAGCGTCAGGAGGCCTACCAGGCGTCCCTCAGGGGCAACCACATCATCGGACTGCTGCCCTACCTGCATCTGAAGCAGGATTATATCAAGGGCGTTCTGGAGGACTACGCCGGAACCGCCGGCAGTCTGCTGACCCAGACCACCTACGCCCTGGAAGGCGACGTTCCCGAGCTTGCGACGGACAAATTTGACGAAGACCGCGCCCCCCAGTTGACGCTGGTCGTCACAATGGGGACACCCGGCGTAAATTTCAACGTAGATGACCTGTTCAACCAGATTCTGGACGCCTACAGCATGAACGTCTTTGCCGTGGAGGCGAAGGGCGCACAGGCCGAAGGCGAACCGGATGCCGTGGATTTGCAGAAAGTTTACGACGAAGTCTGTGTAAAGCCCGTGGATGCCACCGTCAACATGCAGACCTTCAAGGCCGTCCCCGGCTCCTACGGCTACGAGTTTGACATGGTGCAGGCGCAGAAGCAGATCAGCGCGGCGCAGTACGGCGAGGTCGTCCGCATTCCCATGGAATATGTCGCGCCGGAAATTCTGGACGACGATGTCTTTTTCCGGGACGTTCTGGGCAGCACCAGCACGCCCCACTCTAACAACGCCAACCGCACCGCCAATCTGGAGCTGGCCTGTAAGGCGCTGAACGGCGTTGTGCTGAACCCCGGTGAGACCTTCTCCTTCAACGACACTTTGGGCGAGCGCACCACCGGGAAGGGCTACAAGTCCGCCCCTGCCTACTCCGGCGACGATCTGGTAAACCAGGTGGGCGGCGGCATCTGTCAGGTTTCCTCCACGCTGTATTGCAGCACACTGCTTGCCGATCTGGAAATCGTCTCCCGCACCAACCACGGCTTCCCCGTGAACTATATCAATTACGGCATGGACGCCACCGTCAGCTGGCGCTCCCCTGATTTCAAGTTCCGCAACAACACCAATTACCCCATCAAGCTCGAAGCAAGCGTCAGCGGCGGCTATGTCAATGTGCAGATCCTCGGCACCGACGAGAAGGACTACTACGTTGAAATGAGCTACGTCATTTCCGAGACCTACAAGCCCGAAACGGAATATAAGGACTTCAAGCCCGACAATCCCGAGGGCTACAAGGACGGGGACGTGATTGAGGAAGGCACCACCGGATATCTGGTCAAGACGTACAAGAGCAAGTACAACAAGGCCACCGGCGTGCTGATCTCCAAGGATTTTGTCGCCAATTCCCGGTACAAGACCGTGAACAAGGTTGTCGCAAGAGTCGAAGAGCCGACAGAACCTACGACCGTACCCACAACGCCATCCACCGCCCCCTCTACCGAACCTGCCACCACACCCACGGCACCGTCTACCACACCGCCTACCACGCCATCCACTTCCGAGCCTTCCACTACCGAAGCCTCGGAGAACGGCGGAGATTCCGGCGGCGAATAAGAAAACCATCTGCATACGCAAACGGCGTGACCTTTCCCGGTCACGCCGTTTGTTTCTATTCGATAAAGCGGGATTTACCGTAATCAACCGCCGGACACGGCTTTCTGCTTCCCATATTTTTCTTCCATTTCTGCCGTATGGGCGTGAAGCAGTTCCAACGCCCGCGCCTGAACGCAGGGCAGCGACCTCTGATCCGTGTCTGCGAACTCGCGTTTGATTCTTGCGGATGCCATTGCGTGGCTGTCGCCGGTTCTGCTTTCATCCGCTTCCGACAGGAACTTTTGCAGCAACTCCAGATTGCCAGAATAGTGAAGCTCCACCAGTTTTGCCCGGTATTCCAGCTCTGCGGGGGTGATTCCCGGGAATTGCTTCATATCTACGGTGTGCTGGGCTTCGTGCTTCAGGAGCGAAACCAGAAACCGCTCGCTTTCAAAGTCATACGCCTGCTCGATGCAGTTGATCGTGCCGTCGGGGGAAGCCCAGCCGCCCGTACCGAACCTGCCGAAGGTCAGATAATCCATCCAGCTGCGGAACACGAAGCCCTTGAGAATGTTGACGGTATATTCCGCCGTCCCGCCCGGCAGCCCGACCTGATAGACGGTGGGAATCGTTTCCCGCCAGACGTAGGGGCCGTAATAGCCCTGTGTTTTCCCGAAAAGCACATGATAGCCCTCCGCCTCAAACACCGCCTGAAGCCGCTCCGCCAGAAGCGCTTCCTCCGCGTCGGGCACATTCAGAAGCGCTTTCAGCCCCACCAGCAGCTTCTCTGCGGCCTCCGCCTCCGGCAAGCCGCAGTAAAAGGTATCCCGGTAATAGATCTGATACAAGCGGAGTATCTCGTTGAGCTTGTCCGGTACGTCAAACCTGCGGTATTTGCTATTTTCAAAGATCGCCACGTATGCAGGAAGAATGTCCTTGAATTCCTCATGTTCCCGCATGTACGCGATAGCGCCTTTGATATCACCATTCATGAAAAACTGACTGATATCCATATCCGCTCTCCTCTGCAACGTTTGCCCCCATTCTACCATATAACGGCAGGATGCGCAAGCGCCGCCCGGTTTCTGGTCTTGCATTTGCCGGGAAATGTAGTATAATGAGGAAAATACGTTTCCGTTTCTGCATTGACTTTTTTCAGGAGGAAATTCCATGTCAAACGGCCATTTTTCCGCGGATTCCCCGCAAAAAAGCGTATCCTCCCGCCGAATCGTCACGGTGGCTGTGGTTTGCGTGCTGGTTCTGGCGCTGGCGGCGGTCGGTTTCTTTCTTGTCCGCCCCGCCCTTGACCCCTATCATTGCCGGATGGCCGACGGCGTCTCCGTCGCCGGGGTGGATGTTGGGGGCATGACCAAGGGAGAAGCCAGAAAAGCCCTCCAGGCGGCTCTGGATGAGACGCTGTACCGGGAAAATCTGACGGTGGAACTGCCCATGGAATCCCTTTCCCTCTCCCCCGCCGACACCGGCGTTCAGGCGGACGTCCGCGCCGCCGTGAACGACGCCTACCGCATGGGTCGCTCCGACGGTTCGCTTCCCGGCGATGTGGATTTGCGCCCCTATCTGAGCGTAAACTCCGAATTTATCCGCACCGCGCTGGAAAGCTATGCCGGCGCGTTTGACACCGAATTCAGCGACTCCCGCTACGCCCTCGTCGGCGACGCCCCCGACCTCAGCACGGAAAATCACGACCCTGACGCCCCCTGTCAGACGCTGGAGCTGACCGTGGGCGTTCCCGAGGCGCACCTGGATGTGGACAGCGCCTATGAGCAGATTCTGGAGGCCTACGGTCAGGCGGTGGCCGCCTGCCGGGCGGGGGAATACCGCGTCACCGTGGGCATCCCTGCGGAATCCGCCCCCGCCGAGCTGGATTTGGACGCCATTTCCGATGAAATCTGCACCGCCCCCGTTGACGATTCTCTGGACATGACGGAATACCGGTTCGTCCCCGGCTCCTATGGCTATTCCTTCGATCTGGGCGCAGCAAAAGAGGCGCTGGCACAGGCTAAGCCCGGAGAAACCGTCTCCGTTCCCATGACGTTTGTGGAGCCGGAAATTCTGGGGGACGCGGTCTATTTCCGGGATGTTCTGGGTTCCTGCGAAACCAAGCACGGCGACAACGAAAACCGCAACACCAATCTGCGTCTGCTCTGTGAAGCCCTCAACGGGGTCGTCGTCCAGCCGGGAGAAACCTTCTCCTACAATGAAACCCTGGGCGAACGCACGGCGGAAAAGGGCTACAAGCCCGCCCCCGCCTACTCCGGCAACCGCCTGACCGACGCCATCGGCGGCGGCGTGTGTCAGGGTTCCAGCACGCTGTACAACTGCGTGCTGCTTGCCGACCTGGAAGTCGTCGCCCGCTCCTGCCACGGCGCTACGATTGCCTATCTTCCTCTGGGGCTGGACGCCGCCGTGAACTGGGGAACCACCGATTTTCAGTTTCGCAACAATTTCCACTTCCCCGTAAAAATCGAAGCGGAAACCACGGTCGACCTGGTCAAAATGCGGATTCTGGGTACGGACGAAAAGGATTATTACATCGAAATGACCTCCGGCTACGATGACAGCAAGGAAGACGTGATCTATGCCGTCAGCTACAAGAACAAGTACAGCAAGGAAACCGGTGAGCTGATCAGCAAGGATCGGGAAGCCTTCTCCACCTACTACCGGAACGTCGGATAAGCAAAACTGCCTCCCGCTTTTGGCGGGAGGCAATTCTTTACAAAACCATAAGTAAGGTTCCTGCGCCGATGAGCAGGCAGCCGATCAGGGATTTGGCGGTGAATTTCTCGTGGAGGAATACAAACGCCAGCACCAGCGTGATCACGACGCTGAGCTTATCCACCGGCACCACCTTTGACGCTTCCCCGATTTGCAGCGCCCGGTAGTAGCACAGCCAGGACGCGCCCGTGGCAAGTCCGGAAAGAATCAGAAACAGCCAGCTCTTTTTGCTGATTTCCCCGATGCCCCCCTGGCTGTCCGTCAGGAACACCATTCCCCAGGCCATCACCAGCACCACCAGCGTCCGAATGGCCGTGGCCAGATTGGAATTGACGCCGTCAATACCGATTTTTGCGAGAATTGAGGTCAATGCCGCAAACACCGCGGAGCCAAGGGCAAACAGTAACCACATACTATGTCTCTGCCTTTCCCCTTATTTTGCCCGAATATCCAGATGATAATCGATCATACCGGCTTCGGTATTTTCAATGATGATCTGGTACGCCAGATCGATGGAACCACCGTCGGATACAATGTCATAAAATACGTTGGTGGCCTTCACCGTGATCATCAGCGTTCCGTATTCCATCTGGTACAGGGAATCGTGGGCAACGCCCTCCTGGAAGAGCATTCTGGAATTCAGCGCGCCCTCCCGGTTCAGCATGACCTTCCCCGGCTCCACCCGGAAGGTGGTGACCACGCCGGCAAGGCCGGTCAGCTCGCTTTCCTCATAGGTGATGTCCCAGCCGCCGTCCCGGAATTCCATCGTCCCCTCGGTGACCAGCTCAATGGTCTCCGGCTCCTGGCTGCCGTAATGCTGACGACCCTGGATGGATAGAACCACGTCCCGCTTCATCGAAACGCCTCCACGGCCAGCCGCAGCAGCTCGTCGATGAGCTGGGAATAGGGAACGCCGCTGGCCTCGAACAGCTTGGGATACATGGAAATGGAGGTAAAGCCCGGCAGGGTGTTGATCTCGTTGAACACCACCCGGTTTTCGTCGTGGGTCACGAAGAAGTCCACCCGGCTTAAGCCCTGGCAGCCCACGGCGTTGTAGACCTTCACCGCCGTCTCCCGCACCACTTCCTCCACCTCGGCGGGGATGCGGGCGGGGATATAGGCCTTGGAGGTCTCGGTGAGATACTTGGCGTCGTAATCGTAGAATTCCGCGCCGGAGTCGATCTCGCCGCAGACGGAGACCATGGGATTATCGTTGCCCATGACGGCCACCTCGATCTCCTTGCCGTTGATGAATTCCTCCACCAGAATTTTCTTATCGTACTTTCCGGCATAGCGCAGACCGCTGCGCAGAGCGTCCCGGTCGCCAACCTTGGAAACGCCCACGGAGGAGCCGGTACCGGCGGGCTTGACGAACATGGGATAGCGGAAGCGGTTTTCCAGCAAATCCAGGGTGTTCTCCATATGGTTTTCCAGCTCGCCCGCCCGAACCAGCTGCCAGGCCGCCTGGGGGACACCCGCCTGATCTGCCACCAGCTTGGTCAGGCTCTTATCCATGGCCACGGCAGACGCGGCAATGTGAGGGCCGACGTAGGGAATGCCCGCCATTTGCAGCAATCCCTGCATGGCGCCGTCCTCCCCGTTCTCCCCGTGAAGCACCGGGAATACCACGTCGATGCGCTCCCGCACCACGCAGTCGCCCTCGAAGCTCAGAAGCCCCTGCCCCCGGACGGGAGAAATGGTCGCCCGGCGGTTTTCGGGGCAGCTTCTCCATTCGCCGGTGACCAGCTTGGAATAGTCCTTGCCGCCGTAGAGAATCCAGTCCCCTTCCTTCGTGATGCCCACAGGGAACAGATTATACTTGCTTTCGTCAATGTGATTCAGCACGGACTCCGCCGAGCGCAGGGAAACCTCATGCTCCGGGCTCATCCCGCCGAATAAAATACAAACACTGAGTTTTTTCACGTCATCGCCTCATTCTACCTGAAAATCTGTTGCTTTCCGTAAATATATTTTTTACAATTTTCATCTGGAAATCCGAAACTTTGGTGCTATAATAGAGAAAATATAAGAGCGGCGCGGCGGCGGATACCCCGCGCTTTCCCGTGAGCGTGTTCCGCGCGTTTTTGAAAGGAGGGTATGTATGCAGATCAATCTGACACCGAAAGAATTCCGCCGGCTGCTGGATCTGGTGTACATCGGAAACTGGGTGCTGAACTCCACCCGTGGCGAAGACCGCTTCGCCGACTATGACAATCTGGAGAGCAAGCTGTTCGCCCTGTCCCCCGCCCTGTCCGAGCATTGGAACGGAACCGTCGTTCCCTCCCGCGCCTATCAGGAGGGCGGGATCCACGAGGCCATCGCCTGCTACGAGGACAACGTTTTTTACGAGATTCTGGCAGAGGAGCTTTCCCGCCGGGATATGGACTATCCGGAGATCACCGACGACAATTACGACGAGATCGTCACGCGGATGGATCGGTACATGTCGGAATTTGAGCTATCCGGCGTCGACCACCTAGTTCTGGATGAAGAAAACGCTTAAAGCTGACGTGCCGGTTTCCCGGCACATTTAGGCTGTCAAAAAAGGCCGCTGGCCTTTTTTGACAAAAGGATTGCAGTCTGCTACGCGCACTCCTTGGCCGCCGAAGGCGGCCAACTCGCACACTTCGCAGCCTGTAAGGTATTTTCTGCCAGGTACACGCCCCGGCAGAAAATGATTCCGACTTTATTTGCCGCCTGCGGGCGGCAAACTCTGCGAGGCTTTTAATATACCGTGACGTGCCGGTTTCCCGGCACGTTTTTTACTGTTCTCCGTTAATCAGCGCCTCACCGGCACGGAAGATATCGCCCGCGCCCATGGTGACCACGATGTCCCCCTCCCGGACATTCTCCCGCAGATAGGCGGTGACGTCGGGCAGGGTCTCGCAGTACACCGCGCCGGGGATCTGTTCCGCCAGCTGGGCGGAGGAGATGCCGATGGTGTTCCGCTCCCGGGCGGCGTAGATTTCCGCCAGAACCACCACGTCGGATTTTTTCAGCTCCCGGACGAAGTCGTCAAACAGCGCTTTGGTGCGGGAATAGGTGTGGGGCTGGAAGGCCAGCACCACCCGCTTATAGCCCATGGAGCGCACGGCTTCCAGCGTCGCCTTCAGCTCGTCGGGATGGTGGGCGTAATCGTCGTAAACATCCGCACCGTTGAACTTGCCCTTGAATTCCATGCGCCGTCCCGCGCCGTGGAAGGACTGGATGCCCTTGGAAACCGTCTCCCCGGGAATGCCCATCATCCAGGCGGCGGCCGACGCCGCCAGCGCGTTCATGGCATTGTGCCGTCCCAGCACGCCCATATCCAGATGGCAGTAGTATTTCCCGTCGCAGATCACGTCAAAGTGCCGCCAGTCGGGATGCATGTTGGCCGCGTGAATCCGGTTGCCTTCCCCAAGGCCGAAGGAAACATAGTCGATGCCCTCCATGGCCTGCACCGTATGGGGGTCGTCGCCGTTGGCGACCACGCCGAAGGTGGCAAGCGCCGCGAACTTGTGGAAGGACTTCTGAATGTCTGCCAAATCCTTGAAATAATCCAGGTGATCCGCCTCCACGTTCAGCACAATTGCCAGGGTGGGAAAGAAATTCAGGAAGGAATCACAGTATTCGCAGCTCTCCAGCACGATGGTGTCCCCGTGGCCGACCCGGTGTCCCGCGTGGAGCAGGGGCAGATAGCCGCCGATCATGACCGTGGGATCCATATTCGCTTCCATAAGGATGTGGGTCAGCATGGACGTGGTGGTGGTCTTTCCGTGTGTGCCGGAGACGCAGATGGCGTTATGGTAGGACTTCATGATCTCGCCCCAGGCCTGCGCCCGCTCAAACACGGGGATCCCCGCGGCACGGGCGGCAGCGATCTCCGGGTTGTCATTGTGGGCGGCGGCGGTGCGGATGATGCAGTCCGCGCCCTCAATATTCTCCGCCCGGTGTCCGATGGCAACGGGAATGCCCTGCCCGATCAGCTCATCCGTGGACACGGATGCGTTCATATCCGAACCGGTGACCTCCATGCCCATGCCCTTCAGCACCAGACCCAGCGGCCGCATGGATACGCCGCCGATTCCCACAAGATGCACATGATGGCCGGGCGTCAGATATCTCGTGATTTTCTTACTATTCAGCATGTATGTCAGTTCCCCCACAGGTGATTCCGCTCCGGAATTTCGTCGCCGGAGCATAGAATGAAATTTTCCGCAACTCATAGCATTATACACCATTGCCTTATATTTTACAACCACAAAAAGTTACTGAAGGGATGTTTTTCGTCATAATCTTCCTGATTTCCCGAAAAATCCCCGGTTATGCCCTCCGGATCACGCCGCAGGCGATCTTTTTTGCCCGTGTTTCCGCGAATGACCGCCGGGGAGCGCAGATGGAATTCTCATACGAGTTTTTAATAAAACGCTGAAAAGCGTTTTATTCGGCCGCAGGATTGCGGCCAGCGGCCACTGCCGCTAAAAAACGAAGTCAATACATTTCTTACCGCCGCCCAGGCGGTCTGCCGTGAAACGGCTTAAATAAAATGATGAAATCATTTTATGAAGAAATAGTATCATAATCCGAGCACCTCCTGACCATTCTATGCATGACGCTTCTTTCCTGCCCCCAAATTGTCGAAAATTGGCGAAAGGAAGTGAATTGAAAATCAGATGCAGCTGTGCTATTCTATACTCATCGGAAGGTGGGAGACATATGGACGCACGGAAGCTGTTGATCGCGGATGGAAACGAGGAATTCCGGCGGGCGCTGGCCGCCGAGCTGCAAGGGGCATACCATGTCCGGTGTTGCGATGACGGGAAGGAGGCGCTGTCGCTTCTGCGTTCCTTCGCTCCCGACGTTCTGGTTCTCGATCTGATGCTTCCCGGGCTGGACGGCATCAGCCTGCTGCAATCCGCCGCCGCTTCCGGCCTGTGTCCCATGGTGCTGGTCACCTCCCGCTTTTACAATGACTATGTTCTTACCGCTCTGGGCGAGCTGAGCGTGGGCTACATGATGCGCAAGCCCTGCGACATTCCCGCCACCGCAGCCCGGATCGGCGACCTGAGCCGTCAAATCCGCACGCCGCTGGTGACGCCGCCCGACCCTCAGACCCAGGTGACCAATCTGCTGCTGTCCCTCAGCGTTCCCTCCAAGCTCCGGGGCTACGCCTACCTCCGGGAAGCCGTCCCCATGATGCTGAAGGATCCCGACCAGCCCATTACGAAGGTGCTGTATCCGGCGGTGGGCGCGATTTTCGGCTGCAAAGGCACCCACGTGGAGCGTTCCATCCGAAGCGCCATTGAAACCGCCTGGAAGCAGCGGGACGACCGGGTCTGGCAGCGGTATTTCCGCGTCGGCTCCGACGGCGTCATCCCCCGGCCTTCCAACGCCGCCTTCATTTCCCGTCTGGCAGACGCTCTGCGGCTGAGTCAGGACGTCGGCTAAACGGATGAATGAATCGGGAAAACAGACATACCCTAATGATACCAACCGACCAGGAGGCACCATCATGAAAAAACAACCCTCTCCCCCCAACCGCCGCGGCAGACTCGTGATGCTGTGCTTCGTGCTGGGGCTGATCTTCCTTGTGATGCTGGTGGGAACGGTCTACTTACAGCACCTGCTGGGACGCATCCACTATGTGGACTCCGGCACCGCCCCCAGCCTTTCCCCGGAGGAGCTGGACGCCTATCTTGCCACCCAGCCGGAGGAAACCAACACCGCCCCCACCATGAACCCCGAGGACGTCACCTTCCCGGACTACGACGCCGACATCGGCAAGGACAGCGACATCATCAACATTCTGCTCATCGGTCAGGATCGCCGGGAAGACGAGACCCGGGCGCGGTCGGATTCCATGATTCTGTGTACCTTCCGCAAATCCGAAAAGAAGCTGACCATGACCTCCTTCCTCCGGGACACCTATGTGAAAATCCCCGGCTACGGCCGGAACCGGATCAACGTGGCCTATGCCGCCGGCGGCATGTCCCTTCTGAATAAGACATTGGAAAACAATTTCGGCGTCCACATCGACGGCAATGTGGAGGTGGATTTCCACCAGTTTGCCGACATCGTTGATCTTCTGGGGGGCGTGGAGGTAGACCTGCGGAACGACGAGGCCCAGTGGGTCAACCGGGAGACCGGCAGCGCCCTTTCCGAGGGTAAGAACCGCTTAAGCGGTCAGCAGGCGCTGGCCTATGCCCGCATCCGCAAGCTGGACGCCGACGGAGATTTCAGCCGGACGAACCGTCAGCGCAAGGTCATCACCGCCCTGCTGGACGCCTACCGGGGCACCAGTCTCCCCGCTGCCCTGTCCCTTCTGGAGCAGATTCTGCCCCTGATCACCACGGACATGACGGACAGGGAAATTCTCGGCTACGCCGTCAGCCTGTTTCCCCTGCTTTCCCGGGGTGAGATCGTCAGCCAGCACATTCCCGCACCGGACACCTATTCCAGCCGCAGCATTGACGGCATGGCGGTGCTGGTGGCCGACCTGGAAGCCAACCGAAAAATCCTGCAGGATACGTTGGGCGGCTAACGTTCCTTAGGGTCTATCCGAAATCGCCCTTCCAAAAAAAGGAAATTTTTTCCTGCAAACTTTTCTGAAAATGTTTCAGGATTTGGATTTTTGTTTCATAGCACCCGATTTATTTGTAAAATTTTTTGTGAACTTATATAATATCTGAATTGACAAATTCCGCAACTCAGGATATAATAAGCGCTAACCGAAAGAATATAGAAGGTGTGAATATGGAACTCACGAGAAGCGAAATGGAAATCATGGATGTCCTCTGGGAAGCGGGGAAGCCCCTGTCCCGCGCGGACCTATTGGAGCATACCGAGGAAAAGACCTGGAAGGACAGTTCCGTGCATATACTGCTCAACAGTCTGCTGCAAAAGGGCGCCATTCAGGAGGCCGGTCTTGTAAAGCGGGGCAAAACCTTTGGCCGCGTATTTGCGCCGACCGTAACCCGGGAGGAATACTTTGCCAACACCATTTTCAGCCATCGCCACAAGCCGGAGCCCGTAGGTCTGTTCCGGGCGCTGCTGAAGCGGGAGGAAGTCACCCAGGCGGATCTAGAGCAGCTATTGGCGCTTGTGCAGAAAGAAATACGGTAAGGGCTTGGCGGAGTCGTTTATACGGCTCCGCCTTTTTGTTGGAAATCCGCGCCGGTTTTCCGTGGGAGTCGGGGACAGGTTTTGCCGCCGCCCCCCCACAGAATATCCGTATCACGCACAACTGCCCACCCCTCCCGCCTTCATTTCATAGAAAATTGCACAAAAATAATTGAATATTGCACCAAATTTGGCAAACCCGATTGACAACGCTCTGCACGGGGTGTATAGTAGGTGCGTTATGTGGCTTAGCCTCATACTGAACTCCAATTAAAATCTTTAGAAAAGATTTTAATTGCCCGAAGGGCAAGGAGTTCATATGAGACTTGTTTTGTGATTTCTTTCCTTATAAATCACAAAACTGGCAGCGCCATTAGGCGATGCCTTCCTGATTAAAATCAAAGATTTTAATCAGGAAATAGTATCAAACCGAATGGAGGAAGTTTCCATGTTAAAAACCGTTGATCTATACGACATGTCCCACACACTGGCAGGGGCGTACCTCGCCGGATTCGAGTACCCCTGGCAGGCACTCAAGGGCATCAAGGAACTGATTCTGACCCTGGGTCCCACCCTGGGCGAGGACTATACGGAGGTATCTCCCACCGTCTGGGTACATAAAACCGCCGCGGTCGCCCCTACCGCCTTTCTGGGCGCGCCCTGCATCATCGGCCCGGGGACCGAGGTGCGCCACTGCGCCTTCATCCGCGGCTCCGCCCTAGTGGGCGAAAACTGCGTGGTCGGCAATTCCGTAGAGCTGAAAAACGCGATTCTGTTCGATAACGTCCAGGTTCCCCACTTCAATTACGTGGGCGACAGCATTCTGGGCTACAAGTCCCACATGGGGGCAGGCAGCGTCACCTCCAACGTCAAGTCCGACAAGACCCTGGTCGTGGTGAAAAACGGCGAAGAGCAGGTTCCCACGGGGCAGAAAAAATTCGGCGCCATGCTGGGCGACTTCGTGGAGGTCGGCTGCAACAGCGTCCTGAATCCCGGCACCGTCATCGGCCCACACTCCAACGTCTACCCCACCTCCTGCGTCCGGGGCATGGTTCCCGCCAACAGCATCTGGAAAACCGGCGGAATTATTGTCGCCAAGAAATAATTCGGGACAGTTCCCGGCCATCATACGGAACTCCAATTAAAATCTTTAGAAAAGATTTTAATTGCCCGAAGGGCAAGGAGTTCATATGAGACTTGTTTTGTGATTTCTTTCCTTATAAATCACAAAACTGGCAGCGCCATTAGGCGATGCCTTCCTGATTAAAATCAAAGATTTTAATCAGGAAATAGTATCAGAAAGTGAAAGGAGTCCCTTCCCATGGGCAAATATTTTGGAACCGACGGCTTCCGTGGAGAAGCCAACTGCACCCTCACCGCCGACCACGCCTTCAAGGTCGGGCGTTTTCTCGGCTGGTACTACACCCAGCTGAAGCGCCGCTCCGGCTCCGACGGCTCCGCCAGAATCGTCATCGGCAAGGATACCCGCCGGTCTAGCTACATGTTCGAGTACAGCCTGGTGGGCGGTCTGGTAGCCTCCGGCGCAGACGCCTATCTGCTCCACGTCACCACCACCCCCAGCGTGGCCTTCGTTGTCCGCACCGAAGGATTCGACTGCGGCATCATGATCTCCGCCAGCCACAACCCCTACTACGACAATGGCATCAAGCTCATCAACAACTTCGGCGAGAAGATGGACGAAAGCGTCATCCGTCTGGTGGAGGCGTATCTGGACGGCAATCTGGAGGCCTTCGGCCGGAAATGGGAGGAGCTGCCCCTGGCCAAGCGCGACCAGATCGGCCGCACCGTCGACCACGTCGCCGGACGAAATCGCTACATCGGCTATCTCATCAGCCTGGGTATGTACTCCTTCAAGGGCGTGAAGGTGGGCCTGGACTGCGCCAACGGTTCCTCCTGGAACATTGCAAAATGCGTCTTTGACGCCCTGGGCGCCAAGACCTACGTCATCAACGCCGACCCGGACGGCTACAACATCAATCAGAACGCGGGTTCCACCCACATTGAGGTTTTGCAGCGCTACGTGGTGGAGAACGGGCTGGACGTGGGCTTTGCCTACGACGGCGATGCCGACCGCTGCCTGTGCGTGGACGAAAAGGGCAACGTCGTCACCGGCGACCACATCCTGTACATCTACGGCAAGTACATGAAGGAGCGGGGCAAGCTCCTGGGCAACACCGTCGTCACCACCATCATGTCCAACTTCGGCCTGTACAAGGCCTTTGACGAGCTGGGCATCGGCTATGCCAAGACCAAGGTGGGCGATAAGTACGTCTACGAATACATGATGGCCAACGGCTGCCGTCTGGGCGGCGAGCAGAGCGGTCACATCATCTTCTCCAAGTACGCCTCCACCGGCGACGGCATCCTCACCAGCCTGAAGATCATGGAGGCGATGATGGCGAAGAAGAAGACCCTGAGCCAGCTCTGCGAGGGCTTCACCTTCTATCCCCAGGTGCTGAAAAACGTCCGTGTAGCCGACAAGGCCGCGGCTCAGGGCGACCCCGACGTGCAGAAGGCCGTCGCGGAGGTCACCGCCAAGCTGGGCGACACCGGGCGCATTCTGGTGCGGGAATCCGGCACCGAGCCGGTGATCCGGGTCATGGTGGAAGCCGAGAGCAAGGACGTCTGCGAGCAGTACGTGGACTCCGTGATTGCGGTCATCCGTGCCAAGGGTCACTGCGTGTAAACAAAAACTCAGCCCCCAAACCGCATGGTTTGGGGGCATTTCCGTTAAAAGTCCCCGGCTGCGCCGGGGACTTTTTGCTGTCCTTATGGAATTGCCGAGTAGGTGCCGCCCGTTATGGCGTACCCCTCCCCCGGCTTCGGCTGCCACTGATAGCGGTTCTTCCCTTCCTCCGGGAAGAGACTGGCCATGATTGCGGCGATGACGCCGCCATGGGTCACGATCACCGTGTCTTCTCCCCGGCGTTCCACCGCCTTGTACGCCGCCAGGACGCGCTTCGTCATCTCAGTGCCGCTTTCGCCCCCGGGGGGCGGGGTGATCTCCGGGTCGCGGGAGAGCCAGGTCTGGTAGGCCGGATCGTCTCTCAGCATCTCATAGCTTTTCATTTCAAATGCGCCAAAGTCGATTTCCCGGAAATCCCTCATGACCTCATAGGGGACACCGCCGAACAGCAACGCCAGCGTTTCATTGCACCGCCGCATTCCGCTGGTGATAAAACGTGCCGCCCCCACGTCGATGGACGGGCGGCTCGCCAGCGCTTCCCTTCCCCCTTTGGATAATGGCAGGTCGGTGCTGCCGCAGTAGAGGTGCTGCTCATTGGCGAGGGTTTGGCCGTGGCGAATGAGGAAAACCGTCATTTCAGCCGCTCCTCCAATCCGCAGAACAGGCGGCTGACCCGGGCGGCTTCTCCGGACAGATACCGGCACAGCAGCCCGTTCATCTGCCGCCACGCCCGCATGTCCGCCCCCAGAGGCACTACCCCCGCAGAGATGTCCTCACAAATGAGAATGCTGTTCTGCCACCGCTCCCGGCAAGACCGGAAGAATTCCACAGCGTCCACCCCCGACTGCGCGCACCAAAGGGTAAATTCCTCGATATGGTCAATGCACCGCTTGGAAAAATCAATCTCCCCGCCGGTGCAGGTGAAAACGTCGCTTTCGCTCAAATCAAAGGTGGATTTCGCAAAATCCAGCTTTCCCTGATAAGCGCCGCCGATGATCAAAACCATAGTCCCCTCCTACAAAAGTGCGTAGACCGCAGCGGCGCACAGCTCGCCCACGGTCAGCGCGTATCCGGCAATGTCGCCGTTCATGCCGTCCAGAGATTTGTACCCCCGGCGCAGCGCCAGAGCGTACCCGGCGACGCACCCCACCGGTGCAAAGCCGTACTTCCCGCAAAGCAAAAATCCCCCCGCCAAAAATACGGCCAGCATTCCGGACAGAATCCACAGCTGCGCCTTGGGCTTTTCCTGCCCGGCGTACTGGCTGGAGGACATGGGGCGAAGCCCCGTCACCGCCAGCGCCGAGCAGCACCGGCTGACCGCCGGGACGAACAGCAGTATCCGGAAATCCGCCTTGTCCGGGGCGGCGGAAAAGAGGGCGAACTGGCTGAGCATCAGCAGGCACAGGCCGATCACGGCGAAGGAGCCGACATGGGAATCCTTCAGAATCGCCCGGCGCTTTTCCAGATCCCGCCAGGATTTCACCGCATCGGTAACATCCATGAATCCGTCCAGATGGATGAATCCCGTCAGAAGGAAAGGACAGGCGCACAGCGCCAGTCCCCCTACCGGCGTCGGGAGCTTTAAGAAGCGGACAGCCCAGGCAAGCGCCGCCCAGACAAACCCGATTTCCAGCCCCACCACAGGCAGAAACAGGAGCATTTTTCCCCTTGCCTTCTCGTCCCAGAGCCGGCCGGGGAACGGAATCGCGCAGAACATGGACTGACACATGGCAAAGGCGCAAAGATAGGTTTTCACAGCGGCAATGCCCCCTTGTAAAGTCTCGGATTTCCCGCCGCCACCTCGGCGACAACGTCGCAGGCCGCCGCCAGACGGCGGTCAATGGCGGCGAGGCTCTTGCGGTAACGCTCCGTGGTCTCGTCGTAGCGCTGGGCGTCGGAATAAACGAAATCACTGACGACCACCGCGTTTTTCACGGTTTTCACGAAGGCGATCAGTTCGTCGGCGCATCGGTTCGCCCCGTCCAAATCCAGCTGCCAGTCCTTTTCCGCCGGAAACATGGCGTTTTGCAGCAGCGCCGTGGCGCTGTCCACCAGGAACGTGCCGTCCCGGTCCGCGATTTCCAGGCAGGACAGCATGTTTTTGCTGCACTCAATGGTCTCAAAGTCCAGCCCGTCCCGGTCGGCAACGTGCCGCCGGATCCGCGCCAAATCCTCGTCGTCCGTGGGGATCATCGTCGCCACATAGTACCGCTTCCCTTCCCCGGACAGCTTCACCGCAAGTGCCTGTGCCAAAGTGGATTTCCCGTTTTTCGCGCCGCCGGAGAGGAAAACCGTCATGCTTTTCCCTCCACGGTGAATTGGTCGCCCTGCCGGATTTCGTCCAGATACCCGTCGTCTATCTCCGCCTGGTCGAAGGTCGCCATGTCATTCATAACGGCGCAGGCGGCGGAAAGCACCTGGAAGGCCAGCGGACACCCGCTGCCCTCTCCCAAGCGCATTCCCAGCAGAAACAGCGGCTCCAAGCTCATGGCCTCCATGGCAAGGCGGTAGCCGATCTCAAAGGACGCATGGCTGGGGACGAGATAATCCCGCACCCGGGGGCACAGCCGCACCGCGCACAGCGCCGCCACGGCGGAAATAAAGCCGTCGATGACCACCGGCCGCCGGGTCGCCGCCGCCCCCAGAAACGCGCCGCACATGGCGGCAAGGTCAAAGCCGCCCACCTTGCTTAGCACGTCCACCGGGTCGTCCCGGTCGGGGCGATTCACTTCGATTGCCCGACGGATGACCGTTTTTTTCCTCATAAAGCTCTCGTCGGTCACACCGCCGCCCCTGCCGGTGACGGTTTCCACCTCCGCCGACAGCAGCACCGCCAGAACGGCGGAGGACGTGGTGGTGTTGCCGATGCCCATTTCTCCCACGCCGAGAGCGTCGGCGTCCGTGTCCGCGGCAAGCTTGGCACCGGTGAGGATGGCCGTGACCGCCTGCTGCCGGGTCATGGCGGGGCCGCTCGCAATATTCTGCGTGCCATAGGCAATTTTCCGGTTCAGCACCGCTTTCTCCCGGATATCCGCATTGACCCCCACGTCGCAGACGGTGATGCCGCTGCCGAAATGCTTGGCAAGGACGCTTGCGCCGGTTTTTGCCCGGGTCAGGTTCACCGTCTGCATCAGCGTCACGGACTGGGGCGCGCTGGACACGCCCTCCGCCACCACGCCGTTGTCGGCGGCAAATACCAGAAGGTGGGTCTTTTCCATTTTATTATGCACCCGTCCGGTGATGCCCGCCAGCTGGACGGACAGGTCTTCCAGCCGTCCCAGACTTCCGGGGGGCTTCGCCAGCTGCGCCTGACGCTCCCGCGCCTTTTCCATGGCGGATTCGTCCAAAGGAGAAACGGCGGAAAGCAGTTCGTTCAGTTTTTCTTCCATGTTCACCCCTCCAAAATCTGTTCTGCCAGCATCCAGTCGACCGCCGGCGCCGCCTGAAGCACTTCCAGTGTAAAGGTTGCCTTGGGGCAGAGGGTCTGCGCCTGCCGGAGCAGCGCGGCCATGGGGATCGTTCCCTCTCCCGGGGCGCAGTGGGCGTCCCGGGTGCCGTCATTGTTGTGGATATGAAAATGGGATAGAAATTCTGCGCAGACGCTCACCCATTCCTCCACGGAAACCGGGGAGTAGGCATTCACATGCCCCACGTCCAGACACATCCGCAGCCGGGGGTTGTTCACCTCCCGGAAAATCCCGGTCATCATCTCCGGCCGCTCCTCCAGCACGTTTTCCAGTACAATGTCCACGCCGGGGTCATCCTTCAAAAAATCCTTCCAGAAAACAACGGATTGCTCCGTGTACCAGCAGGGATAGTACAGTCTTTCGTTGAACCCCCCGTGAATGACGATCTTCCGGGCGTCATACCGCCGCGCCAGGGCAATTGCCTGCCGATAGCGCAGCGCCGCCAGCTCCCGGGCTTTCGGGTCGACGGCGCAGGGAAACAGCTCGTTGAAGGGCGCGTGAAGCAGTCTTCTGCCCACCCCCGTCAGCTCTTTCGTCACGGCGGCGTGGGTCGTGTCGAACTGCTCGTCCATATTCCAGGCGGTGCAGTATTCCGCGATTTCCAGCCCAAGGCCGTGCCGCCGGGCTTCCTCCGCGGCATCCGGGGCAATGGTGGAAAGAAACAGTTGGTCTTTTTTCACGCTTCTTTTCCCCCGTCGTCCAGGATTCCGTATTTCGTCTTGATCCGGTCAAGCTTTTCCAGAAGGGGGTTTCCCAGTACCAGCAGCACGATCGCCGTGGCGACGGCCTGCCTCAGATTCACCGGGAATCCGGAAATATAGAACGCCATGGCTCCCTTGAGGGTGATTCTGGACATCACCAGGAACACCGAGCAAGTATCCAGCAGCGGCCCGACAAAAAACGTCACCGCCAGGAATCCGAAAATTCCCATAATCACCGGCTTGCGGGGGAGTCTGCCCCGGGCGAATACGAAGCCCGCCAGCATTCCGCCCGCGCCGTAGGCCATCATCTGCCAGGGGGTGTAGGGACCCTGGCTGTAGAAAAAGTTGCTTGCCAGAGCGCTGATCGCCCCCACCAGAAAGCCGGATTCGGGGCCGAAGGCAATTCCCGCGATCATGATAATGCCGAAAATCGCCTTGAAGTTGGGGATGGGAATGGCGACCCGCCCGGCCACCGCCAGGGCGCACATCACCGCCAGCACCACCAGCTCCCGCGCCTGGGGTCTGCGCCCCTCGAAGGCCAGGAAAAAGGGAATCAGCAGCTCCACGATCACCAGCGTGCTGGTGACGTAAAACGCCCGTCCGGACAGTCTGCTGCCCAGTATCAGCGTCAGGGGAATCAATACCAAAAAGACGATCAAAGTGGCAATATGGGATTTTTTCATGTATTTCTCCCCCGGTTTTGTTTGTAAAGTTCGATCACGTCCTCCGCCGTGACCGCGTTCCTAAACACATGGCGGCTCATACGGTTGGCGGCGGTGGTATAGAAGCTGTTGGCGCCGAAGAACCGGCGGGGCGTGTCCGTGGTCAGCACCTGGCCGTCAAAGAACATGCTCACCTGGTCGGCATATCGGGCGCAGAACTCCACATCGTGGGACACCATGACGACGGTGATGCCCTTGCGTTTCAGCTCCGTCAGAATGGAAGCAAAAATTTCCTTGAAGAAGCTGTCAATGCCCTTGGTCGGCTCGTCCAGCAGAAGCAGCTTTGGCTTGGTCAGCAGCACCTTCGCCAGCGCCGCCCGCTGCTGCTCGCCGCCGGACAGGTCGTAGGGATGGCTTTTCAGCAGAGACGTGATCTGGCAGATTTCCGCCGTTTCCCGGATATCCTGCTCGTTTTGGGTCATTTCCTGCAAATCTTCCAGCACCGTTTTCCTGACGAACAGGCTCTTGGGATCCTGGGGCAGCATGGCAAGGCAGCCCCGGAACAGCTCCTGCGATTTATACTTCTCCACCGGCTTTCCCAGCACCTTCACCTTACCCCGGTAGGGTCTGCAAATGCCGCAAACAGCTTTCAGCGTCGTGGATTTTCCCGCGCCGTTGCCGCCCACAATGGCGTGAAGGCTTCCCTTCGCCACGTCGACGCTGGCGCCCCGGAGAATATCCGGGCTGTTCTTTTCATAGCGGAACCACAGTTCCTTCAGGGAAAGGGCGATTTCGCCGTCTTCCTCCAGCTGGGGCTGCGCCGGAAGCTCGGTGATCTCCGGCTGCGTTGGGAAAGCGTCGCTGAGCCAGTTTCTGCCCTCCCGCACGGTCAGGGGGCACGCCCCCGTCCCGCCGCTGCCGTAAAACACCCGCACCGGCGTGGGCATGGCGGTGAACATGTCGTTCTTTTCCTCCCTGCGCCGCTCTCCGCGGCGCGGGGGGGTGTCGTTGGCGATCACCCTGCCGCCGTCCATCACGACGGCGCGGTCGGCATAGGGAAAAATATCCTCCACACGATGCTCCGTAATGAGGATGGTCGTCCCCAGCTCCGCGTTGATCTTCCGCAGGGTGTTCAGGAAATCCGACGCCGCGATGGGGTCAAGCTGACTGGTGGGTTCGTCCAGAATCAGGATTTCCGGCTGCATGGCCATGATGGATGCCAGGTTCAGCAGCTGCTTCTGTCCGCCGGACAGGTTGGCCACGTCCCTGTGGAACCAGTCCTGAATGCCGAAATAGCAGGCCATTTCCGCCACCCGGGCGCGCATGGTCTTCTGGTCGCAGCCCAGGCTTTCCAGCCCGAAGGCCAGCTCATGCCAGACCTTGTCCGTCACGATCTGATCGTCGGGATTCTGCATGACGAAGCCGACTTTTGCGGCCTGGTCCCGCTGGCTCATGTCTTCCAGGGAAACGCCGTTGATGCGGATGTCCCCGCTTCGTTTTCCGTGGGGGGTCAGCACCGATTTCAGGTGCCGCAGAAGCGTTGTTTTGCCGCTGCCGCTTTTGCCGCAGAGCACCACATACTCCCCCCGCCGGATGGCCAGGCTGACGTCGGTCAGGGACGGCCTGCCGGCGGACGGGTAGGAAAAGCTCAGATTCTCGATCTCGATATGTGCCATTGAACGGCCTCCTTCAAGTGTAGTGCAGAGGGGATAAAGAGGTAGGCGCAGTAGGCGGTAAAGCCCAGCGCGTAAATTCCGGTAACGGGCTGAATGGCAAGCTTCGGCGTAAACTCCGCCACCGCGCCGCCCATGGCGGCCACCGCTGCGGCAACACCCGCGAGGGTGAGCATCACCGCCAGAAGCGTCCAGTCCAGCGTCTTCATCCGGTAAATCTGAAAGCTTGTGCGCTTGGCCGTGCCGTAGCCCCGGGCGCGCATGGAGTCCCCGGTCACGACGCTTCCCTCCAGCGCCCAGTCCGTCAGGGCGGACAATGTGCGCATTCCGCAGGTGAGCTTTTCTCTCACGGTGCTGTTCTCCCCCGCGCCGAGGCCGATGGACTTTCTCGCGCCCATGATCTGCCCCGCCTTGCGGATAAAGCTGGGGATCATCCGCAGCACCATCACCAGCAGCAGCGAAATTGCCGGGATCAGATTTCCGAACAGGCTCGTAAACTTGTCGCTGGTCATGACCGCGTTGTAGCAGCCGAACCAGAGCATCATCACCAGAAACACCCCGGCAATGGCCGCGCCGTAGAGCAGCGCCTCCACCGTGTAGGGTCTTCCGAATACATGAAACAGCACCCGCTCGCCGTAGGTATTGAACAGCGGGTTCACCGCTGTCAGCATGAGAACCATAGGAAGCAGCATCGCAATTCGCTTCCAGCCGGCTTTGCCGCTGAGGAGCAGATAGTAAACCGCTGCGCCGATTGCCCCCGCGATCAGGTACGCCGGGTGCTGGATCAGCACGCCAAAGCCGATGGCTCCCACAAAAAATAAGAAATTCACCGCCGGGTGGCAGTTGGAAAAAGCGTCCGCAGTCATAGCATCCCCCAAAAAGAAAAAGCCCCCAACGGGGACTTCATAAAAACCGCCGGCAGGCATCCCCAAGAGCCTCCCGGGAGAAAGGTCAGATCACCGTGTTCCGGCTCTGGACGCCATTTGCCGAAGGTCTTCTCAGGATGCCCCAATGACCTTCCGCGGCTCAACTGTCCATCTACGGCGGCTTGGTACCGCTGGGATTGCCCCATTCCAATGTGTGACCCGACTTTGTGTTTTTATTCTATGCAGCATATTCTATCATAATCTCCGAAAAACTGCAATGTCTTTCGGATGCGCATCATGATTTTTTCGATTGAAAAAAAGGGAAAGCTGTGCTACAATATTCCCGCCGTTTGTGAACACAAAATGGCGAAACCTTTCACCCAGCCGTTTCAAGGCAGGCGGAGAGGGAATAAAATGTTAGGAGAATCGTTATGAACAAATTCAGCATGAAAAAGCTGCTGTCCATCCTTCTGTGCATCGCGCTGATTGCGGCATTGGCGCTTTCCACCGTTGGATGCAGCAAGAATGACAAAACTGAGCCTGTGGCCTCCGCTGAAGCTTCCGGCGGCACCGTTTCCATGGGCGAGGGCGAAACCATGTTCCTGTTCAACGTGGTTGACCCTGACGGCAAGGAAAGCAGTTTTGAAATCCACACCGATGAGAAAACCGTGGGCGCGGCGCTGCTGTCCCTGGGTCTGATCGCCGGTGAGGACAGCGAGTTCGGCCTGTACGTCAAGACCGTCAACGGCGTCACCGTGGACTACGACAAGGACGGCAAGTACTGGGCATTCTATGTGGACGGCGAGTACGCCGCCACCGGCGTAGACTCCACCGACATCACCGCCGGTGCAACCTACACCTTCAAGGCAGAGTAATTTTTCGGACGCAAAGCAGCCGGTAAGATGGTCTTTCCCATCTTACCGGCTCTTTTCTGTTGCAATTCGGAAAAATCATCGTATAATGATAATGATATTTTACGGAACAGGAGAAAACGCAATGGAAAACGGCGGGGTGTACTTGAAAAAGGGCGAGGGTCGCAGCATGAAGGCGGGCGGCCCCTGGGTATATGACAACGAGGTGGAGCGCATCGAGGGCGAGCCGCTGGACGGGGACGTGGTCTCCGTCCACGACTACAACGGCTTTTGTCTGGGCAAGGGCTTCTTAAACCGCCGCTCCAAGCTCCGGGTGCGGATGCTGACCCGGAACCGGAATCAGGAAATCGACGAGGCTTTTCTCAGAACGCGGGTGGAGAACGCCTGGGAATACCGGAAAAAGGTGGTGGACACCGGCAGCTGCCGGGTAATTTTCGGCGAAGCGGATTTCCTGCCCGGTCTGGTGGTGGACAAGTTCTCCGACGTGCTGGTGGTGCAGTCTCTGGCGCTGGGCATGGATCGGTACAAGTCCTTCATTTTGCAGGCTCTGACAGAATTGATGGCAAAGGATGGCATTTCCATCCGGGGTATTTATGAGCGCTCCGACGCCAAAGTACGGGAGCAGGAGGGAATGCCCCGGGTCAAGGGCTTCCTGTCCGACCCCTTTGACACCAAGGTGGAAATCGTGGAAAACGGCGTTAAATATTTCGTAGACGTGGCCGAAGGGCAGAAAACCGGCTTTTTCCTCGACCAGAAATACAACCGCAAGGCCATCTGGCCGCTGTGTCCCGGCGCGGAGGTGCTGGACTGCTTCACCCACACCGGCTCCTTTGCCCTGAACGCGGGTCTTGCCGGGGCGCGCCATGTGCTGGGGGTGGACGCTTCGGAGCTGGGTGTGGCACAGGCCCGGGAAAACGCCGCCCTCAACGGTCTTTCCGACCGGGTGGAATTTCTCTGCGCGGATGTGTTTGCGCTGCTGCCGGAGCTGGAAGCCAAGGGGCAGAAATTTGACCTTGTGATTCTCGATCCTCCGGCCTTCACCAAATCCCGCGCCTCCGTGAAAAAGGCGGTGACGGGCTATCGGGAAATCAACCTCCGGGCAATGAAGCTTATCCGGGACGGCGGCTTCCTCGCCACCTGCTCCTGTTCCCATTTTGTGGACTACGAACTGTTCACCCAGACCATCGGTCAGGCCGCCCGGAACGTCCACAAGCGGCTGCGTCAGGTGGAATACCGCACCCAGGCGCCGGATCACCCCATTTTGTGGGACGCCGAGGATTCCTACTACCTGAAATTCTACATTTTTCAGGTTTGCGACGAGAAATAACAAACGGGAGCCATCACATTTCCATGTGATGGCTCCCGTATTTTTCTGCTTTCCGTCTTGCCCTCTGAAACCGGTACTCCGTCCAGCATTCCAGCCCCATGGGCAGCAGACACAGCGCGGCATAGCCGACGGCGATCAATGCGCTTACATTTTCCAGTGGCTTCCAGAGGATTCTGGGATTGTAGAACATCGTCGTTGCCCCCAGAATCGCCCCCATGGCGGTCAGGGTGATGCCGGAAAACAGGGCGATCACAAACGCCCTGTCCCGGTTATCGAAGCGGTAGACGGAAAACGCCGTCCGCCCCCGAAGCAGACTGCCCCGGGAACACATGGCGTCGGATTCCAGCACCAGCGCGGAGATCATCCAGGTGATCAGCATGGAGAATATCCCCAGGCAATTGGCAAGCCGCCGGAAAAGACTACCCTGATTGCTCCCCCGGCCGATGCCCTTCCGGGCGAGGTTGATTTTCCTTGCCTCCCGGCCGACTCTGGGAATGAAGCGCAGAAGAATCGTAAGGAAAAGCGACAAGCGCGGGCTGATTCTTCCGAACAGGTACCCTACTTTGTCCGAAGTCACTACGCGAAATATGACCTCCAGCCACATGCACAATACCGCAAATCGCAGTCCCGTGACCAGACCGTAGACAAAGCTTTCCACCGTCAGATTGTTGCCGATGAAATTCTGCCGCAGCACCGTCACGCCGAAGTGGTGATAGGAGCTATAGTACAGCCCAAACACCAGAATCAGCGGTATAAAGAACAGGTTAACAGCCACCGCCCGTTTTCCGCAGCGCCTGACGCTGTAGGCAAAGGCGCTGACATAGGCGATCGCCAGAAACACCGGATGGTCGAAGCGCACCGCCCCGTACAGCGCGGCGGCGAAGAAAAGGAAATTCACCGCCGGATGACAGCTTTCAAAGCCCATGTTCGTCCTCCGTCATTCCGCACCATCCTCAGCTGCCATCCATGTGCTTCCCACGTCCTTGCCGTAGCCTTTGCAGGTGTAGCACCAGACGATGTCGTCCCCGTTTTCCACCGCATAGGCCGAGCAGCCGTAATTGGGGAACCAGTCGTTCACCTTGTACATCCAGCCGGATTCTTTGCCGCAGTCGAACTCGTACAGATGATTGATGCCCTCGATGTAGCTACTGTCGTACATGGGCGTCCAGCTGGATTCCAGCTGGATATCCGCCGCGATGCTTACCCTTTGCAGCACATCAAAGGCGGTATCCCCCTGAGCGAAGGAAACCTGGGTTTTGGGCAGAATCACTCCGTCTTTTGGGACATAAGGCGCTTTTTCTTTGTCAAGCGTCCTCAAATTGTCCAGAACTGTGTCACAGACGATGGTGACAGTGCAGACGTTCCCTTCCTGCCCCGGGGTGATGAGAGAATTGTCCGGAATCGCCGTAATTTTGTACAGGCTTCCCAGATTGCTGTCTTCCCCGCCCCGCAGGTGAAGCGCCGTCAGAACGCCGGTCACGGCGATCACGGCGATCAGCAGAACCATCACGATATTCCCAAGCCGCTTTTTCTTCATCTGCTGTTTCCCCCGCGAAACTATTTTTTACTCCCCTGTCATCGTGTACAGGGTGGATTTTCCCTGCTCAGCCCGGCTCACGGCCACCAGGGCGTAGAAGCCCTGTTCCGTGGCCATCACATCTTCTTCCCCGTCGAGGATGTGCCGGAACGCGCCGTTCTCCGTCCGGAATTCCAGGAGCCTGTTTACCAGCGTGTTCCCGCCCTTGACGAACCGGGAATCGGTCAGGCTGACGCCCAGCTCCGTCAGCGCCACGATCACCTGGGCAATGGACTCGCTGCTCTCCGATTCGTAGGCGACAAAGCCGCCGTTTTCCTCCTGCTGCCGGGACAAGACGGTCAGTCCCCGCTCCACCGCGTCCGCCACGTCCTGCCGGTCGCGGTACTTGGCCAGAGCTTGCAGCGCCATGGCCGTGATGTCCGTCTCCGGGTCGCCCCCCGCAAACGACCAGCCGCCGTCGGGAAGCTCCGCGTTCAGAATGTAGTCAACGTACCCGTCTCGCGTGGCCTGGGTAGTTCCGGCGGTATTTTCCGGGATGTCATACGCCCCGCTGTCCAGCGCCAGCAGCGCGAAAATGGGGCCGTTGATTCCCTGAAATACCGTCTGGTCAAAGTCCGCCAGAGGAATGAGCAGATTGAACCCGCCAACGTCCGCGGCGTCCCGCCCCAGCGCCGTCCACGCCAGAATCACCCGGGAATACTCCGTGTATTTTTTCGCGTGGAGTACGCCGCCGTGTTCCGCCGTGTAGGCCGCCACGTTTTCGCCGTAGCTTTCAAAATATTCCTTCGGCACCGCAACGCCGGAGCGCGCCAGACCGAACACTGCCCACTCGCCCCCCACGGAGCCATAGGTTGGCTGGGGAATCTGCTCCATCAGCCACCGGGCGGTCTGGGTCAGTTCCTCTTCCGTTACTGTGATTCCCTCAGCGGATGTCCGGGTTTCCACAGCCGCAGTCGTTCCAACGCTTTCCCCCTGCGGCTTGTCCGCGGCGCAGCCGGTGACCGGCAGCGCCAGGATAAGCGCCAGCAAAAGGGCAATCCATTTTTGACTCATAATCTATGCTCCTATTCTTTGGGAAGTCCTGTGTCCCCGACTGCGATCTGATCAGTGCTTCCCGAATCTTCCGTTTCCTTCGGGGCAGCCGCCGGGAACTCCTTCAGAGTTCCCGCGGCATACTGGAGAATCAGCACGGCGTCGTTGCTGTCGATGACCCCGTCGCCGCTGACGTCCGCTGTCTTCAGGGAAAGTTTCGTGTCAATGCGCTTTGCCTCGAAGTCCAGAATCATCTGGGCGTCGGCCTGATCGGCCTTCCCGTCGCCGTTGACGTCGCCGAGAAGTCCATCGCCCACGGTCAGATTCAGCGTGACAGCGGGCACCATCGTCTCAACGCCGGAGTTCATCTCCGTCCCGTTTTCCTCATTGTGGTACATGACATACGGGAAAGAAATGGCGAATTCCGCGTCACCCGCATCCAGCGGCTCACGCTTATACGTCACATAAGCCGTCACGTCTCTTGTCTTTCCGTTGGCATAGACCGCCGTGACGACCATTCCGGCGGGGTCGAAGGTCTCCCCTTCCCCATACGTGGTCTTCGTGGGCTGCCGGGTGATCTCAAGACGCTCAATGGCGCTTCCGTAGGCCATCAGCCGCGCCGAGTCGTTCTTGAAGTAGACCGTGCCGTATTCGTCGGTGATGGGGCTGCAAATGGCATACTGCGCCTGATCGCCGGTGGGGGTGAACAGCGCGTAGGCCGTCGTGCGGCCGCCCTCGGTAGTAACGTAATCCGGCGTTGTCTGCCCGGCTCTGTCCCGCAGAACCCGCAGTTTGCCGGGGGTCATGTTGTCGAAGAAATAGACGTATACGCAGCCGCTTTCCTGCTCGTAGGCCGTGGTCAGCAGGCCGCTGGTCTGGGGGTAGCCCTGGGTGTCGACACGGTAGGCAATGCTCCTTGCGCCGACGTCGATCACCGTAATGTTGTGACCGGAGTACGAACTGAACTGTCCCGCGCCGGAAACGCCCAGGTAGGCTCTGCCGCCATAGACCACGGGGGTGGATGTACTCATGGGAACGCCGCCAACGCCGTTTGCCAGATTCACGCTCCATTTATTCATCAGCTTCCGGTCGCCGGATACCTGAACGGAATAGAAGGTGCCGCCCTTGGAGGTAAAGTAGTAAGCGTCCGTCTCATCGTCGTAAACCACCGTACTGCGGATATCCGCGTTCAGATTGTTCCAGCTGTCCAGCAGCTCGCCCGTGGCGGGATCCAGGAGCAGCAGCCGGGAGGTCTGGCTGGTGTAGCCGTTTCCGCCGTCGTCCGTTCCCACCAGCAGAAAATCGTCGGACACATAAGCGCCTGCCCAGTAGAAGCCGCCCTTGCCGGTATAGTACCAGGAGGCGCACTTGCTTTCCCCGGACTGCGCCGGGTCTTCATCGGTGACGGACAGGCAGACGAAGTTTGCGTTGCCGGTCTCGCTGTTCCAGAAGCCGGTGTAGAGATAGCCGTTTTTCACCGTCAGCGGGCAGTTTGGCTGTCCGCCAAGCTTGTCCGTGTAAATCCAGAGGGATTCCAGCGTGGATGCGTTGAAGGCCTGCACCGTACCGCCGGACAGCGCCACGAAGACTATGCCGTCCGCGTAAACCGGCGGAGTGATGGAGAAGCTGGATTTGTGATCCATGGCCGCCTTTGCCTTAATTTCACCGCTTACGGTGTCAACGCGGTAGATTTTGTCGCCGGCGTAGGTGATGATATCTCCGTCCACCAGGATCGGACTGCCCACGGCGTCCGAGTCAAATCCCACGCCCAGCTGGTTTGCCCAGTACAGGGTACCGTCCTGCGCCGCCGTGGGAATCGGGGCATCGGTGACGCCGTTGTTGGTCTCCGAGCCGCGGAAATCCGCCCACTGAGCCGGGATATACGGGTCGATGGCGGGATTGGACGCCGCCTGATTCAGCGACCAGGCGATGGCGGCCGCGCCGCCATCTTCCGTTTCGGTGACGGGGTAAACCTCCGTACCGTTGGAAATCACCAGCGCCCCGGCATCGTCCCGGGTCACGGTCAGGGTGCCGGACACGGCCTCGTAGCCGTATTTTGTCAGCGCATAACTGTAGCTGCTGCCCTCGCAGAGAAGATAATGCCCCCCGTCCTCCGGCAGCTGCTGCTCGCCGGTGAGAACGCTGCGTATGTGCAGCAGCGCATCCGCCGGTTCGGTAGTGAAGGTCACTTCCACCGGGGGAGATTTCAGAATATTCAGAGTATAGGTTCCGGTACCGTCCGGAGCCTTGTCGTTTTCCACCGTGACCCTGACAGTCTGGGTGTTGATGGTACCGTCCAGGGGGATGGCCGCAATGCCTTCGGCGGTCACATCCGTGCCGTCCACCTTGACGCGGTAGCCAACGTCCTCTTCGCCGTAGCAGGTGTTATCCGCATAGCGGGAAAGCCCCAGCTCCAGATTCTGCGCCGCCATGGAGACCGTCACGGAATAGGATTTGACGCCGGGGGCGAAGCCTGTGGTTCCGTCCTCCCTCGTCAGGGTCGCGGCTGCGCCGTCACAGCTGGCGGTTATGTCCTTCAGCGTCAGCGTCCGGGTGAATTTTGTCAGATAGTCCTGGTAAAATGTAATACCGTTTTCTACCTTTGTCAACCGAAGGGTGACCGTACCCGAAACGGGGTTTTCCTTCATCAGCAGGCGATTCAGCTGGGTGCCGGAAGCTGCGCCGGAGGGTAGATCAACGGTTTTTTCCTTCCCGTGGTACAGACTGCCGCTGAATACCTGATTATAAATTGCCTGAATGCTGACATTTTTCTCCCCGGTCGCCGCCCAGGCGTAGACCATATGCTCCGTATCCTCATAGGAAACCCTGTAGCTGTGATTCTCCGGGGTGAAGGAAGCGTCGGTTTTCAGGGAATTTTTGGAGGCCGCACCGGCTTTTTTCCCGTAGGCCAGACTTGTCAGCCAATCGCTCATGGAGCTGAAATCCACGGTGATGGTGCTATCGGCCACTTCCTCAAGGGAAAAATCGTCCGTAATGTGGTAATACGTACCCCGGGTCGCAACATAGCGGTAGGTCTCTCCGGGAACCAGGGTGTACCGGTATCGATTCTGGGTCGCGGACTCCCGGTGGGTCACGTAGGGCATCACCACGCCGTTGCTGTTGACCACCTCAACGGTCACGGAACGCTCCGACAGGAAGGATAGGCTCTTACCCTTCCCCGGCTGAATGGTCAGGGTATAGGTGCTGGAATAGCCGTTGGCGGAAACCGTCACCGGGATAACCGTCTCGCCGGAAACAGGCACCGTCACGCCGTTTGCCGCGTTCTGGCCATCCACCGTTACGGCATAGTCCTTCTCCAAGGGCTGCCCCGTGACGGTGACCGCCGTGACCGTGTCCAGAACCTTATAGGGATACGCCACGGTCTCCGGCGTGAAGGGGACGGAGGCCGCCTGATCTACGCCCTTCTGGTCTGTCACCCGGATGGAAACCAGGGTGGGGACTCGGGCAAAATTGACCTTGTAGTCCTGAGAATAGGTATAGCCGTCCTCGCCCTGGCTGGTGAGACGGTAAATGACGGTGCTGCCCGCCGCGCCCCGCGCCAGCACGCTGTAAGCACCGCTGGTCAGGGACGCAAACGCAAGCGCCTTTTCCATCCGCTCGCCGGTGCTTGCCAGGGTATAAATGGCGGTCAGAGTCGGAACCTCTGCCAGCAGAGCGGTATCGTACTCCGCGTAGGTGTAGACCGAGCCGGTAAAGGTGTCCGGCACCGGAACGGTCACTTCCCTGTCAGACCAGTCCCCCAGCTGCCATTCTTCATCCGTGAACCTGTTGTCCTTGTTGGTCTCCCCGCCGTAGCTTCCGGAAAGGCGGAAGGTGTCGGTAATCAGCCATTCCGACTGAGGCAATTTTCCCGACACCGCCCCGGCGGCGCTGACCGTGATTTTGCCCCCGAACCGCAGCCCCGCCTGCTCGACGCAGAAGGTATAGTCGCCCTTGGGCAGCTCCAGCACGCCGTCGCCGTCGTCCGTCCACTGCTTTCCGTAGGCATTTTCCGCCGTAATAGACACGCCGGGGTAGTTGGCGTCGGAGTACGCCGCCGAACCGTCTGTGAAGCGAACCGGGTAACGCTGACCGTTGAGAGAATTTTCATAGTTTTTGACCGCGTCATTTAAGCTTGCCGCAAGGGTCTTGGCGGACTCGCCGTTGATGCCCACGAACAAATCCCGGGCGGTGCCGTATTCCTTTTTGGCGGCCGCCTGGACGTCGCTGTCCTTTTTCTTGTAGTCCGCCATGGCGGTCATCAGCTGCTTCAGTCCGTCGCTGGGCTTGCTGTCCATATCCTCGCTGAAGCGCAGATAGCCGATGGACGCCGCGCTGACGGACAGGTCGTAGTTACCGTTCTCGTCGCTGCGGGTAAAGTTGCCCGTCACGCCGTCGATGGCGGAGATCATGCCGGTATCCAGCCCCGTGAAGGTGTGTCCGCTGGCGCTCAGCGCCTGGGCAGCGGTCTGCCCCGCCGTATAGGAAACGTACTCCGGCACGATGACCAGCTTTCCCCCGGCCTCCGCCACGAGAATAAATCCGTTTTCCGCCGCGAGAGCCGTCACCGGCAGACAGCCGATGAGCAGCAGCGCGGAAAGCAGCAGGCACGCAAGGCGCTTTCTCAAATTCTGTTTCATTCCTTTTCCTCCTAGTACAGGCACTGAACCCATTTCATCCACACCCGGCGGTACCATTTTACATTCTTTTTTAGGCTCCCCCGGGTATCGTCGTAGAATTTCAGCGCCGACGCTCTTTGCGCCTGGGTGAGCGCATGGCTGCTGAACAGGGCGAGGTCGTTCAGGCGGATGGCTTCCTCCAGCGCCGACGCGTAATCGTCGCCAAACCGCCGTTTCGCCGGTTCCAGCAGCCCCCGCATGGAGCCGTTTCCTCTGCGCAGACCCAGCTTTTCCAGCAGCGCCGCCGTATCCGCGAAAATCCAGGAAACGGCTTCGTTTATGTCCGCAAGCTGATATTTCCGCTCTCTGCGCTTACGCAGCATTTTTCTTCTGAGCAACAGTAACAGGAATAGCAGTAACACGGTCAGAAGCACCCAAAGTGCGCCCAGCAGCACGGTTTTGGTAATTTTTGTCACGGTGCCGCCGTCCGGCTCGGGGTTCTCGAAGGGATCCTCCCCCGGGGTCGTCTCCTCCGGCTGGGTCTCCGATTCGGCACTGTCCGAATCCCCCTCATTTTGGGTTTCCTCCGGCTTCTGTTCCGGCACTTCCCCCAGTCCGGGGGTCAGCTCCATGGGAATCCAGCCGATTCCGTCCTGATAGACTTCCGCCCATGCCCGGGCGCAGCTGCTGTCCACGGTCAGCGGCTCGTTCGCCTTGGCAGCGGCGGCCATTTCTTCCGAAATAACGTACCCTTCGGCGTACCGCGCCGGGATTCCAAAATAACGCAGAGTCATAACCGCCACCGTGGCGTACTGGAAGCGCGTCCCCTTCGCCGCGGTCAGGGGCAGCTCCATATCCTCCGGCGTCCCCTCCTCCGGGAAGCACCGGGTCAGGAAGTTCAGCGTGCATGTCTGTGCCTGAAGCAGGGTCAGATTTTCCCGGGAGCCGTAGTCCGCCGCGATCTCGTCCCAATACGCCCCCAGCAGCTGGGTCACGCTTTCCGGAACCTGAAGATAATTGCGGTACACAAAGCTTCGGTAGGCGCTTTCCGCCTTCCGGAATTGCAGGACTTGGGCATCATCGGAGGTTTGCAGATACGCCAGGGTCTGCTCAATCCCCTGTCCGCCGCCGGTTATCACGGAGTACCGGTACGTCCTCTCTCCATCGGAGGAAAGGCTGTCCTCTTTCAGATTTTCCGCCGGCAGATTTCCCGTGTCCCGCAGGGAAAAGGGAACATATTGGTAAGCGCTGCACGCGCCGATATTTTCAATGAAAACGCTGCCCGTTTTTCCGTCCGTTCCGGCAGCGGCCGACGCATACTGCGCCGCCGGGTGGAAGGCGTTTTCGTTCAGCCAGTATAAAAGTTCCTGATTTTGCGCCAAAACGGCGGAATCCACCGTTTTCCAGGTGTCGCCCTCCAGCGCAGCCCCGGTGAATCCCCGCAGATACAGGGTCTCCGGGTTCGACATGGTCACTTCCAGCCCCGGCCGGGTACCCTCCGGCTTCCGATAATCCGTGAAGTCCCCCTCGGGCAGTACGGTGTTTTCCGTCTCATAGCGGTAAGCATGAATCGCCTTGCGGCTGTTTTCGCCGATCTTCTGCGTCCAGCCTTGCACGCCGGGAACCGACGCACCTGACAGCAGCAGTCCCGCCGCGATTCCGCAGAGAACCCAACCGGCTGTGACCGGAAACGCCGCTTTCCGGCTCTGCCATCCGCTGTAGATGAGAATCAGCGCAGCCGCCGCCAACGCGGCCAATCCGGGAAGCACCTGATTTGTCTTGAAAACCGTCATCCCCGCCAAAGCGGCGGCGGGCAGCACCGCCGCCAGCGCGACCGGTGCATAGCTGCTCAGCCGGCAGCAAATCAGCGCGGCGGCGCTGGTCGCCGTCACGGCAAACAGCGTCAGGCACAGCCCGCTTTTTTCCGCAGGAAGCTGCGTCTCCCACTTGGGAAGCACCCAGCCCGTTCCGGCGGTGTAGGTATTGCGCATCTGGTTCCAGAACAGGCGATAGCCTTCCAGTACCTGCTGCCTGAAAATCATAACCAGCAGAAACAGAACGGCCAACGCCGCCGGGAAAAACCATCGCTGCTTCCGGAACCGGATTGTCACGCCGTAAGCGATGCACACGTACCCGCCCGCCGTCAGCAGGATGGGCAGCAGATTTCCCGTCCGGAATCCCGCCACCGCCGCAAGGGCAAACAGCAGCGCCCCGCAGGCCAGCATCGCCGCCAGCATCCGGAGCACCCATCCGCCGTCCGACGAACTCTCAGGTTGGCGCAGGTGCATCCCCTGTTTTATTTTTGAGGTCAAGGCTTTCGCCTCCCTTACACGTCAATTTCTCCTAATTGCTCCCGATACCGCCCCACGTCGAAGGGGATGCTCCCCTCCAAGGGCGACTCCCCGCAGAGCAGCGCGGTGACATGTCCCAGCCGCTGCATCTGCAATACATCGGCGCAGGGTTCCTCCCCGATGTACACCATATGCCCGCACAGGGCGTCCGGCCGGGTCTGCACCAGAAGGGACGCGCCGCCCACGCCACTGCTCCGTCCTGCGGCACGCAGCAGACTGGGGATAACGCCGACCAAATCCTCCATGGCGCAGATCTCATGCAGAACACAGACGTTGCCCTCCGTATCGTTCCATCCCAGCATGAACTGGACGCCGCCGTCCGCCAGGCTCCGGCACAGGGACACCACCGTTTCCGCCTGGGCGTCAATGCGTCTGACATTGCCGGACTGCCCCGTTCTCTCCCAGAACACCAGCACATTGCGGGTGATGGGCAGCGCCGGATCCCGGACGATCAGCCGGTCAAATTTGCCGCTGAGCTTCCAGTGGATCTGCCGGATGCTGTCGCCGGGGACGTATTCCCGAATCTGGAAGGTCTCCGTCAGGTCGGCGCCGGGTCGCTCCTGAGAATAGCTGTCGCTGTCCTCCTGGCTGTCGGGGTTGGGAATCAGATTCACCCGAATGGGGAAGGTATCCGGCTGCACCGTCATATGGGCTTCTCCGGTACAGCCGCAGGGAACGCCGATCAGGCCGAAGCAGTCATAGAGCTTCACCTGCTCCACGGAAATCCGGATGCGCCCGCAGTATTCGCTTCCCAAGCGAAGGGACGCGCGCCGCTGCCCTTTCGGGAACGCCCAGGTCATGACATGTTGGGTGCAGCTCTCGCCGTTCAGCTGGTTCCGGGCGGTCACCCGGCAGCGGATCCGCAGGGCGGGCAGCAGCGTGGGGTTTTCCAGCCAGACCGTGACGCTGCCCTCGTCCCCTTTCCGCGCCACGGCGGGCGCTTCCACCCGAACCCGAAGGCGTTTTCTCAGGCAAAGGTGAATCGGGAGGCTGCCCAGGGGCAAAATCAGCAGCATCGTCCCCAGAGCCAGCGCCCCGCCGCTCCCATAATACAGGGCAAGCCAGACGCAGATGCCCTCCAGCACCGCCCAACCCAATTTCATTGCGATCATAAGCAGTACCTGCTTCCGTTTATTGTTTCACCACCGGCATCTTCACGGAATCCAGAATGGCGGCGATAACCGTCTCCGGCCGTTCCTCCATCATTCTTGCCTTGGTGGTCAGCACCAGACGGTGGCAGCACACATCCGGGAATACGGCAGCCACGTCCTCCGGGATGACAAAATCCCGGCCGTTTAAGTAAGCGTAGGCCTTCGCCATCCGGCACACCGCCAGCGCGCCCCGGGGGCTGACGCCCAGCTGCACCATGGGATGCTCCCGGCTGGCCTGGGTCAAGCGGGTGACGTATTCATAAACGACATCCTGAATTTCCGCCTTCGCCGCCTCCTGGATCAGCGCTTGCAGCTGCTCCCGGTCGATCACCGGCATCACCCGGTTCAGGGGGTTTTCCGTGTGCCTGTCCCTTAAAATGCTGATCTGGCTTTCAAAATCGGGGTAGCCCATGCTGATCTTGATCATGAACCGATCCAGCTGGGAGGGCGGCAGCAGCTGCGTTCCCGCGGAACCCACAGGGTTTTCGGTGGCCAGCACCACAAAGGGCTGGGGCAAATCATAGGTCTGACCGTCCACCGTCACATGCAGCTCCTCCATGGCTTCCAGCAGCGCGGACTGGGTCTTGCTGGAGGTACGGTTGATCTCGTCGGCCAGGAGCAGATTGGTCATCACCGCGCCGGGCTTATAGACGAAGCTCCCGCTTTCCTTGTCGTAAACCGAGTAGCCGATGATGTCGGAAGGGACGGTGTCGGAGGTGAACTGGACACGCTTCGTATCCAGTCCCAGCACCTTGGCAAAGGTCATGGCGGTGGTGGTCTTGCCCACGCCGGGAACGTCCTCCATCAGCACATGGCCGCCCGCCAGGATCGCCATCAGGATTTTCTCGACAATTTCGTTTTTGCCCACAACCACCGTTTCGATCTGCTGTAGGATTTCAGGAATTTTCTCATTCATTGTGATTCCCCCTATTTTTGATGTATTCTTGGGAATAGCCAGTGCAAAAAGAGCATCTGTACGCTGTATGTGTCCTCTTCGCTTGTCCGATAGTCCTCCGCGCCGCAGGCATCGCAATAGCGGACTTCCTTCCCATCTCCTGCGGGCGACCATTCGCCCCAGGTGTGGCCTGTAGCCGGGAGGGGTTCCCTGTAGGTGTCCCCGCAGTCGCAGGTGTGCTGGATGTAGCCGTCCTCCGTGCAGGTTGGCTCAACCCGTTGCGTCTCGTGGTAGGCATGTTCATGCGGCACATGATCGGGGTCTTCCCCGCCGCAATATTGGCAGATGCCGTCCACGTAGTCATGGTATTCGTCGAAGGTTCCGGGCTTCGTCATGTCATAGCCGCAGCTGTCACAGTGGTACACGATTTTCTGGCAGGTGGCTTCCTGAATCGTCAGGGCGCCGCCGCAGATTTCTTCGTGGAGCACATGGCAGATACGGCACTCATACTCGTCCCAGTCCTCACTATATGTGTACTCATGATTTCCGCGGTCAAATTCCTCGCCGCAGGTCGAGCATTTCTGATAGTGCTCCAGCGCCGTGTGGTTCCAGCGATTGTCCAGCGTGTGCCCCTTCGCTTCGGCTTCTTCTTCCTTTTCCATGCCGCAGACGCTGCATCTGACCGTTCTGACGCCCGGCTCGGTGCAGGTGGCAGTGTTGGTGCCTTCCACTTCCTTCCAGAAATGCCGCTCCGCCGCGCCGCATTCCGCGCAGACGTGGCTGTCCTCCGTGTCCCCGGCGGCGTATGTCCAGTTGTGGGGGAGCGGGTCGCCGATGGCCGCCTGACAATCCTCGCAGAGCAGAATATGGGTTCCGTCCTCCAAATCCTTGTAGGTCGTATGCGCATGGGGGCAGTCCTGAACCATGCCGCAGCAGCGGCACACGTAGTGAATGGAGCCGTCCGGGTCTTCCACCTCTTCCATCTGGTGTCTGGGAGTGATGTCACCATTAATTGCCGTAACACAGTAGCCCACAATATTGCCATAATTGTCGCTGCCGCCGCCGATGTCCCACCCGTAGGCCAGAGTGTAGCGCAGCGTCAGCACATCTTCGTCCTTCAGACGCACCGCAGACATGGACTGACCCGGGTAATAGCTGCCGCCTATCGAGTACATCCACCCGGAGCCGCTGGTATAATCGAACTCGCCGAAGGTGCTGCCGGAGCCGGCGCTCTTGTTCAGTCCGTTGCGGTACAGGCAGCGCCATAAAACTGCAAGACCAGTCCCCGCGCCGAACCGGGCGTCGATGGCATCCAGCACTTCCTCTTCCGTGCTTCCCGGCCAGACCGCATCTTCCAGTGCATCTGCGTGATAGTCGGTATTCAAACTCCGCAGATAGAAGCCGGTGTCCAGCGTCCCGCCATAGTCGCCCCGCCAGTGAAGCGTCCCTTTTGTTGCCGCGCCGAAGGGTTCACCGGTGTCCTTTCCCATGATCGCCTTGGCGACCACATAGGAAATCGGCTCGTCCGCCAGAACCTCATAAGGGATAGGGCCGACAACACCGACCCCCAGCACCGTCATGTCCACATAAATCGTCGCATCGCCGATTTTCTGCCCGGGTTCTACGCGGAAGCCAATCAGCGTCAGTTTCTCTTCGCCCCAGTTGCCGTATGCGTCCTCAGCGTAAACGTAGAGGGTATGTTCATTTCTATCCCCGGTCTCTGGGTTGGATGGAATCAGTCCATACTCCCACCTGTCTCCGGAACGGGTAGGATCAACGGCCTCGATTCCATCCAGTGAAACCTGAATAAATTCATTCGTTCCCTTTGCCGGAATGCTGACCGTATTTCCTTGCGCATCCTTGCCATGCGCAGTAACCCGCAGAGTGGTTTTGCTTTCGTTAGGAATTTCGTCCTGATCTTCAAGGTTCAAAAGGATTTCTACGCTCTTAGTTCCCTTGTGCTTATAGGGAATGTCGATTGTAAAACTGTATTCGTTTTCCCCCTGCGCTTTGATCTCAAAGAAATTATGTCCCGCCTTTCCAGCATTCAGCAGAAGTCGAATCCGCCCTCTCTCCAGCTGATTCAATGTCTCGACGCTTCCAGACTGATTACATGTGACGGAGGTAATCTTAACGCCGTCGGCATCAGAGCCGACGATAGACATTTCATATTCCAGGAATCCATCTGTCAATTGGTTGTCATACACGGTATCCGCCGTTCTGAGCTGCTTGTTTTGGCAGAAAACGCTCCTCTCGCTGCCGTCGTTGAGGGTATAGCGCATTTCCAGCGTCACATCGTTGCCATAATGCAGAATAACCTCAAAATGCGCCGGATGTCCGTTTGCAAGGGCGGAAACCGAAATCCGATAGGTATTGGAGGTCTCACCCGCCGACATTGTCATAGGCAAAAAGCCTTGCCCGTTCCGGGCATCCAACTCGCCGCTCCCGGATGCTCCGTCGGAGGTATAACTGGCGCTCATAATTCTCGCGCCCGCTCTCTCAGCATCGCTGCCGACCAATTTCATCTCATAGCTTATCCCGCCACCGGCCAGCTGATTGTTCTTGATTTTATCCGCAACGCTGCCGTTGGGCAGACAAAGCAGCGTGCCTTTGTGGTTTCCGGTTCCCCGCCAGGTAAAGGAAAGCTGTACATCCGGGAGCTTCTGATACGTGATTTTATACCGGAAAAACACGTCCCGCTCCGGGGTTCTGACTGTGAAGGAAACCTCGTAGACCTCCTTGTCCGTCCCCGCCGCTGGTGTCATAGGCAGCGACCCGCTCGGCCAGGTCAGCTCCTTCGCCGTTTGGGTGGATTCGGTGACGGAAACGCCGCCCACGATCTTTGCATCCTGCGCCTGTGTTCCGGTCAGGCTTACGCGAAACCGGAACAAGTCCTCGTTCAGCTCATAGCTGCTTACGGAAAACGCCTGCGTATTGCCCGCGGCACAGGCAATGCCCTTTGCGTTCCAGGTCAAAACCAGCGACAGCTCCGAGGGAGAAACTTCCCCGCCGTCGGCGCCCTGATTTCCGTTCTCCTGACCGTCGTCTCCGTCGTCCGGGGCGGAATCAGGCCGGGTCTCTTCCGGACGGGGTTCCGCGGAGCCTGACTGCCCGCCGTCGGGAACCGAAACGGTATTCAGCTGCTGCCCGTTTTCCCCCAGCTTCAGAGCCGTGATTTCCCGGACGCTCTCCCCTTGCAGGGGGTCGTCCGGTTGGGCTTCCTTCAGCCCCGTTCCCGGAAGCCACAGTCCCAGCAGAATCGCGGCGATCAGCAAAGCGCACAGTCCGCCCCGCAGATATTTGCTTTGAATAAACGAATTCCAATCCATACTGCCGTTCCCTTTGCCATCGGAATTTGCCCGCATTCATACGATTTCTCGATAAAATGGTTAACGCCATTTTATCCTGCGAATCCTTCGCAGGCCGCCGGTGGCGGCGAGAAATGTATGGACTTACGTTTTTTTGCGGCTGCGCCGCAGAATGCACGCATACCCCACCCGGAAAAATCCGGGTGGGGGCGCATGATCTTACAGCCACTTTGCGTAGAGTGTCATACTGTCTTCAACCTTGTCGTTGTCAAAATCCCAGCGCTTGGTGCAGCTCTCGTCTGCAAACCATCCGGCAAAGGCTCTGCCCTGCCGCATCGGCTGCTCGGGGCGCGTCACCAGATCGCCCTTCTTCACCTTCTGATCCTTCACCTTGCTGTCGCAGCCGGTCTCGAAGTGAACCGTCTTTCTGCCCAGCAGCAGAAGCAGCAGGAGCAGAAGCAGCAGACCGGGCAAGCCCAGACCCAGCAGCCACCACAGGCCGCTGCCGGTACCGTCGCCGTCCGTCTCAGGCGCGTCGCCCTTCTCCCATTTTGCGTACAGGGTCATATTGCCCTGAACGGTATCCGTGTCAAAATCCCAGGGATTTTGCAGATCAATATCCGAATACCAGCCCACCAGGTGGTAGCCCTCCCGGGTGGGATTGTCCGGCCGCTCCACGGTTTCGCCGTACCGGACGGTCTGACCGGGAACCGCCGTGCCGCCGTTCGGCTCGAAGGTGACCGTGCAGTCGGTGGAAATGATGACGGTCACGTCCTGACAGGAGGCCTTATATTCCCCGGTTCCGTCTTTGGTAGAGACCAGATAGTCCTGATTCGTGATCTTGGACACGCCGGACGTGGCGATCACCTTCAGCTTGAAGGAGCCAACCAGGCGCTTGGCTTCCCACGTTTCGCCGCCGGACAGGGACACGAAGTTCATGTAAAATTCCCGGTAATTGTCCCGCAGGCCGATATCCGTGGTGGAAATCCCGTTGCTCAGCAGGGCGCTGCCCTCCACCAGCTGGAAGAAATTGCTGTCGTAGCGGATTTCGTTCTGCATACCGTACATGGTGTAGGCGTCCGCGCTGTCGGTTCTGTTCAGGTTAAAGTCCACCTGAATGATATCCCCGGGCTGAACCTCCTTCTTGTCACTGCCGTCCACGGACAGCTGGAAGAAAAAGTCCCGGGAGTTGTCCGCCGCCAGCGCTGCGGGAACACAGGTCAGGAAAAGCATCACGGTGAGTAAGCAAGCCAGCACTCTTTTCATCATAGTTCGCTCCTTTTTTATGGGGTTGGTCGTCACCGACCGTTCATTACAATTGTGTAAATCGCCATCACATCGGCCACGTTGATTCTGCCGTCCTGATTGACATCCAGCCGGCTATAATCGTCTGCCGAGAAAGACTTTCCGTTCATGATCGCGCTGAACAGTCCCATGACGTCAGCCACGTTTACCTTCCCGTTTCGGTCGTAATCGCCCACCAGCGCCGCCGATACGGTTCCGCTCACGGTCGTAACGGGGATGGCGTCAAACACGGACAGCAGCCGTTTGTTGCTGCGCATATACTGCACCACCGGCTGTACCGCCGCAGTGCCGGAAAAGTCCTCACTGACCCGGAACGTGGCTGTAAACAGAATTCCGTCCTCCGTCACGGCATCTTCCAAAGCCGCCGTAACGTAGCCATAGGTCTTCCCGTCCGCGCCTGTCCACTGGGTATTCCCGGCGGCCACAGCACCGCAGAGGTAGGGTGTTTCTCCCGCCGCCGTCTGGATGCTCAGCAGCTCCAGCTGCGCCCGGTCGTAATCCAGGGCAATGCCGAAATTGGTAAAGCCCCGGTTCCCGGTGATCCTGACGGGTACGGTCACGGTCTTCCCCGCCGACACGGAATCGGCGGACACGGTGCATTCCGCGATCTCCGCCGCCATCGCCGTCACAGCCAGCGCGAATATCAGCGCGACAGCCAAAACTATGCTGATGATCTTCTTCATATGTCACGCTCCTTACTTTTCCCGGAGAATGCGGTTAACAATCCACACCGAATCCTGAATGTCCACCTTCCGGTCACCGTTGACGTCGCCGTTCAGGAATTTGTGCATCATCAGGCTTACCAGCGTGTATCTCGCGTTGTACACGTCGTGGGCAAGATGCACGTCGTCCACGTCAATACGTCCGCTGAGATCCACGTTGCCGGAGTAATCGACGGCGGCAGCGGCCTTTCCCTCTCCAATGGTGATGCTGTTCTGAGCCGTCTGGGCAACCTCTTTTTCATCGGCGGAGGAGATCACCAGCCAGACGTAGGCGTTGTATACCTTCGACCAGTACATGTTCTGTCCGTCGTACATGGGGACATGCCCATCCTCCACATTGCCGGTGTAAATCACAAGGTACATGCTCTGATTGTCCAGCGTGACGTATGTGCTGACCTCCACCGGAGCGCCCTTTGTGACGGTGACGGTGATATCTCCCGTGACCGCGCTGCCGGGAATGCGGTAAATGTCCTTTTTGCTGTCGTAGGTGCATTTGACGGTAACGCCGTTGACGCTGGCGGATACGTCATAAAGGGTACCGTCCTTGCGGCTTACGCGGAATGTGTACTCCGCGCCCCGGCGGGTGCTTGTCTTTCCCGATGCGTCTCCCGCGCCGGAGCCGATGAAGCTCACCGACACATATTTGGCAGAGCTTCCGCCGCTGCTGCCGCCGCTTCCGGAGTTGATCTTGTTTTTCAGGGCGGTGATGACGATATCGCCCGTGATGTCCGCGCCCGGGATTACATAGCCGCCATTCTCCGCCTTGTAGCCGGTGTAGCTTTTCCCGCCGATGGTCATGCGCAGAACATAGCTGTATCCGGCCTTCCTACCCAGCTTGAAATGGTAGGGCGTGTTGTAGGTCGCGGAATTTTCACCGGACAGGTCTTCCCCCTTGAATGTGACCTTATAGCTCTTGGGGGTTCTGTTTGCCTTGACCGTGATATTTCCGGTGATTTTGTCGCCGGGGATGGTGTAGGTCCCGTCGCCGTTGTCCTTCACCGTGACGTCCTTGCCGCCTACTTTCGCCGAGGGCTTGTAATCATAGTGAAGCGGGTCTGTCGCCCGGAAGGTGTAATCCTCTCCCGCCGCCGCGCTCAGGCTGTCGGCGATCAGGCCATCCTCCAGCGTCACGGTATACCCCGGCTGGATGGTAAATCGGGTGGTGCTGTTCTTGGTTAAAGCCAGCGGCGCGTCCTTGGTCGGGGCGTTCGCGCCGGCGTCGATTTTCGCCGAGGAAATCCTGACTTCCGCCGTCCCTGCCGCCTTTGTCTTGAATGTCAGGGTTACGACCTTCGTGGAAGCGGACTTATCCGCGCCGTAGCCGATGACACGGATGCTTTCGCTCTTTTCGGTTACCGAAGCCCCTTTATCCGCCGCCTGACCGGACACATAGGTCAGCCGCGCGGTGTCATAGGTCAGCACCAGATCGTAGGCATTGTACTTTCCCCCGGAGACGGACACGCTCATGCTGACGGTCTTCCCAACATCCGTAGTCTGATCCGGCGAAGCGGCGACCGAATAGCGCGTTTCCGCGGCATAAACTCCCATGGGCAGGGCGGACAAAAGCATTACAAAAGCAAGCAGACCGGATAAAACTCTCTTTTTCATAAAATCACATCCTACGGCAAAGGTGTCGGAAATTCACAGCTGTTTCCGTTTCCCACGGGAACACCTGTGACCCTCCGAACTTTGCGGGTTGGCCTCCCCCGCCGTGAAGCGGGGGAGGCGTTTGGTTTAGGGAATTACTTGATGAGGTTGACGATAGCGGTGGCGTCGGTGACGTTGACCTTCTTGTCGCCGCTCACATCGGCATTCAGGAACTTCAGCATGGAGACAACATCGAAGCTGCTGTACTTGGTGTTGTACATATCGTAGGTCAGCTGGGCGTCGTTGACGTCGATCACCTTGGTGCCGTTCACATCGCCGCTGTAGTCCACGGTTCCGGCGGCGGTGCCTTCCGCGACCTTGACCTTCCCGGCGGCTTCCGCCTTCACGGTCTCCAGGCCGTCAGCGGAAATCACCAGATAAGCGTATGCGTTGTACTTCTCGGAGAAGAACATGCTCATGCCGTCGTACTTGGCAACCTGACCCTCGGGGAAGTTGCCGGAAGCGGTCACCAGGTACATGACCTTGCCGTTCAGAGTGATGTACTCGGTAACGTCCACGGTGACGGCTGCGGTCTTGGTCACTTCGATGGTGATGTTGCCGGTGATGCTGGAGCCGGGGATGGTGTAGATGCCATTCCCCTTCTTGACCAGCTTATCGGTCACATCCACGCCGCCGACCTTGACGGTAGGCTCGGAGTAATCATAGCCTTCTTCCTTATCGACGGTGAAGGTGTAATCCTGACCCTTGGTGGCGGTGTCGTTGCCCTTTACGTAATCGGGCTTGGTGACGGAAACCACGGAGGAGGGCTTCACGGTCTTGGTGACGCTGATCACAATGTCACCCTTGATGTCGGTGCCGGGGATGGTGTACTTACCGTTCTCGGGAGCGCCCAGAGTGTAGGCCTTGCCGCCCACGGTCACGGTGGTGGTGTAGCTGTAGTTTGCTTCCTCGGTCACGGTGAAGGTGTAGTCGGTGTTGTAGGTGGCCTTATTTTCAGCGGTCACATCGCCTGCGCCGGTGCCTTCCACGGTGACATTGTAGCTCTTGGGCGTCATGGTGGCGTTGATCACCAGGTTGCCGGTGACATTGGGGATGGTGTAGGTGCCATCGCCGTTGTCGTTGGCAGTGGTGGTCTCGCCGCCCATGGTGGCGGAGATAACGTAGTCGTAGTTGTCCGCGTCGGTAGCGGTGAAGGTGTAGTCCGCGCCGGGAGCGACGGTGGATTCACCGGACAGGCCCTCGCCCAGAGTGACGGTGTAGCCGGTCACGGAGATGACGGTGGTGTTGTCCAGAATGGCTGCGTCGGGGGCGTCGCTGCCGACGGCCTGAGAGCCGATGTCAACCTTGGCAGAGGTGATCTTCACTTCCGCTTCGCCCGTGCCCTTGGCGGTGAAGCTCAGGGTAGCGGTGGGGGTATCCAGATTCTTGTCATCGCCGAAGCCGATCACACGGATGGTGCCGGGAACGGCTTCCTTCACGACTGCGTTCGCGTCAGCGGCAGTGCAGGAATTGTAGGTCAGCTTGTCGGTGTCATAGGTCAGGGTCAGATCATAGGCGTTGTAGGTGGTGATGATGCTGTCGCTGTTGGAAACAGTGACCTTGACCTCGGCGCTCTCGCCGACGGTGACGGTCTTGTCCTCGGAAGCGGAAACTGCGTAGCCGACGAAGGCGGGGGCTTCCGTTGCAGCCACGTCCACGGAGCCGGGAGCAGTGGCAACATTCATGATGGCGTCGCCCTTATAATCCGAAATGACGATGTTGGTCAGCTGGAAGTGATATTCGCCAGCCTTCAGGACCTTGAACTTCAGCTCGCAGAACTGCCCCTTGGGGATCACGGTCTGGCTGGTCAGGTCAAGCCACGTCAGGCGGATATACCGCGCGCCGGTGGTCTTATTGGTGTTGTGATTGGGTGTGAAAGCGGTGTTTGCGCCCACGTACTCGAACAGATCCTGATCGTAGTACAGGTCCATCTGGAAGCATCCGCATTCGGCGATATTGCCGCTGGCGTTCAGATAAATACTGAATTCCTCGCCAACCGCCGGGTTGGCCTTGCTGGCCGTCACGCTCATGGTTTCCGTGGTCTCCACGGCGGAGGCGGTGATCGCCATGCCGAGAACCATGACTACCGCGAGGAGCAGGCACATGGATTTCTTAAAAATTTTCATAACATCCTCCTGTCAGAAGTTGTCTTTTTGCTTTGAGTCAAGTACCGGTAAGGTGGGGTTTGCCGGTCAAAACAGGATATTCCGGCCGGCAAACCATCTGCTGGATCAGTTGTCGCTCTTGATGATGTTGTACAGCGCCATCACGTCGCGGGCATCGATCACGCCGTCGCCGTTGACGTCTGCAACAGTGGCGTCGAGGTCATCGCCGGAGTTGATCGCGTTGAACAGAGCCATTACGTCGGTGGAGTTGATCACACCGTCGCCGTTGATATCGCCCTTCACGACGGGCTTCTCGTGGATGGTCAGGCGGATGCCGCCGGGGGTGGAGCAGATGACGCCGGAGTTCTCCTTACCGGGCTGGCCGGCCAGAGCAAAGATATACTCGCCGGGAGCCAGCTTGCTGGTGTCCACGACCAGGCTGCCGTCAGCTTCCGCATTTCCCACATACTGCCATGTGGTCACGTCGCCGGAAACGATATCGTTGACAGGCGTGCAGTAAACACTGGGGCTGTAGTCGATGAGGGTGTGGGCAGTGTTGTAAGTACCATACATGTCAGCGCCCGCATGGTACAGCTCCAGCTTGATCTTGTCGCCCTGAACGGGATCCGTCTTGTCGGCTACGATGTAATTAAAGATGCTGGTGGTATCGTTGAAGAAGCTCCAGTCGGAGAAGTGGCCGAGGGTGACGATGTCGCCATCGTGGAGCAGGATCTGATCGGAGGTGCTGCCCCAGCCGGGACCGGCCAGAGGATACTCATAGTTCAGATAGTAGTTCAGGTTCAGATCGTAGTTCCAGATTTCCTGCAGGAAGGTGGAGCCGGTGGAACCGGTGACGTTGAAGATGCTGCTGCCAAGACCGTTGTCCTTCAGGTAGCCCTTGCCCGCATCCGCAGGATCAATGCCCAGATAGTAAACCTCGGTGGCATAGATGAACAGATGGAACATGGTGACCTTGCCGTAAGCGAATTCCTTGGTGCCGGGGTCCAGAGCGCTGCCGGGGCCGCCGGTGGGATCGCCGCTGGCGGGGCCGTAATTCTCGGAGGCGAAGTAGAAGTTCTCAAGGCCATACAGCTCCAGATCGAAGTAAGGAACGGTGACCTCCTTCAGTGCCATGGTTTCGCCGGATTCGTTGCAGGACTCGAACGTATCATCATGAGAGAAGGAGAAGTAGACCGTGACAGGCTTCAGAACCTTCTCCTTCACACCCTTGACGGTGATGACCAGATCGGTAGAAACATTCTTGACGGTGTAGACGCCCTTCTCGCCGGTGACGGTCTCGCCGTTGACCTGCACGGCAAAGTCCTCCCCCGCCTCGTAGCGGTAGTCAAGCTCCAGCTTAAAGGTGTAATCCTTGCCGCCCTTGGCGGTCTTCTCACCGGTGATGGTGTAGCCCTCGCCCGTGGGGATGGTGACGGTGTAGTCGGCAATCTCAGCGGTCACGGTCTTCAGGCCGTAGTTCTCGCTGTCAAAGCCGTAGGTGTAGGACACGGTGTAGCCGCCGGTCTGCTCGTTCTTGGTGACGGAGACATACTTGGAAACGTCCCGCTCCTCGCCGTTTCTCAGCTTGGTAACGGCCTTCAGGCCGTCAACCGTCAGAGTGCCGTCCTCATTCTCGGTGATGGTGGGATACTGGGTGATCTCCAGAGATTCGATCTTGGAGGTGATCGCCATCATATAGCAGGAGTCATTCTTATAATAGAGGGTGCCGTACTGGTCGGCGATGGTGGAGCAGATGCAGTACTGCGCCAGGGGGGCGGCAGGGGTGAAGACCTCGCTGTAGCCGGAATTGGTGGTGGTCAGAGGCGCGGTCTGTCCCGGTCTGTCCTTCAGAACGGAGATACCACCGGGGGTATAGTTGTAAGGCAGATAGATGTAGACATAGCCGTCCTCGCCCGCGTAGGCCGTGGTGACCATGGCAGAGGTCTGGGGATAGCCGATGATGCCATAGGCATATGCCTTGGTCATGGAGCCGTCGCCGTTCAGGTCATAGACCGCAATGGCGTGGCCGCTGTTGGCGCCGAACTGGCTGGTTCCGGAAACGCCGATGTAGATTCTTCCGTTATACACGGAGGGCGTGCAGGTGGACATGGCATAGGTATTTCCGTTGGCGTCAGAGATAACGGCTTCCTTGTAGTCCAGGATCTTACCGGTATCCCAGTCGATCTGGGCGTTGCCCAGAATGCCGCCCTTGGTGGTAAAGAACACCCGGTCGGACTGGGGATCATGGGAAACGTTGGAGCGAATGTCGCCGCGGATACCCTCGTGGGTGTCGAGCTTCTCGCCGGTGAAGCGGTCGAAGACCAGCAGCGCGGCGCCGTTGGTGTCGTAACCGCCTGCGCCGTCATCGGTGCCGACGATGGCAAGCTTGTCGGTGACGTAGGCGCCCGCCCAGTAGAAGCCGCCCGCTCTGGTGTAAGTCCAGCTGGCGTACTTGACCTCGGTAGCGGAGGCGTGATCTTCGTCAATGGTATTGATGCAGGCGAAGTTGGCGTTTCTGGCCTCGCTGTTCCAGAAGCCCGCGTAGATGTAGCCGTCCTTGTAGGTGATGGGGCAGTTGGGCTGTCCGCCCAGCTCGTCGGTGTAGACCCACAGAGACTCCAGCGTCTTTGCGTTGAACGCCTGAATACGGCCGTCGGACAGGCCGACGAAGACCATGCCGTCGCCGTAGGTCATGGGGACGATGGAGTAGCTGGAGGAGCCGACCATGGTGCCTTCGGTCACCGTCTCGCCGGTCATGCTGTTGAGACGGCGGATGGTGCTTCCGGAGTAGGTGTAGATGTCGCCATCGACCATGATGGGAGAACCGGGGGCAGCCGCCCAGCCGGTGCCGTGCTTCACAGCCCATAGAATTTCCGCGTCCTCGGGGGCGTAGGGGGTCTTAGCGTTGGTGATGCCAAGGTTGTTGTCGCCGTTGCGGAAGTTGCCCCACTCGGCAGTGATGCTCCTGTCGAGGTTCGGGTTCTCCGTGGCCACAGCCAGAGTAATGTCGATGGTGCTGCTCTCGCTGAACTTGAAGCTGCTCTTCTGGCTGACGTAGCCGTCCTTCTGTACAAGGTAAGTGTACTCGGCGCCGGACATGACGGTGTACTTGCCGTCCGTGGGAGCAACTCTGTCCTTGTTGGAATCCCAGACAGTTACCTTGGCGTCGGCGGGGTCAACGGTGAAGCCGACCTCGACGGAGCCCACTCTGGTAACGGTAATGGTGTAGGTATTGGTGTAGCCGCCGGGGTTGGTGACGACCACGTCGATCTTGTTCTCACCAAGATTCAGCGGAACGGTGGTATCGCTGCCGCCGTTGACAGTGACGGTGTAGCTTTCGTCACGGGGCGTCGCCGCAACGGTAACGCTCTCGGCGGCAGTGGTCGCGGTGTAAGCCGTCTTGGTAGCGGAGAAGCTCTCCGCGAACCGGATGCCGTCCAGAGACAGGGCGGTCAGGCTCGGCGCAACACGGACGGAGGTGAGCTTGTACTCATCCTTGAAGTCGCCGTCCACAACGGTGACGGTCATGGTGTTGACCTTCGTGCCGGTGGGTGCGAAGCCTGCCAGATTCTGGCCGCTGGCTTTGCCGGAGGTCAGAGCCTGTGTCTTCTCGGTATCGATGTTGAGGTTTACCCACTTGGCCGTGATGGTCGTGCTGCTGCTTCTGTCGTCAGCCTTGGTCGCCCATGCGTAGAACATGTTGGAATTGTCCGGCACGAGCACGGTGTATTCCTTGACCGCCGGGTCGAAAGCCGGAATCAGCTGGAACATCTGCGCCTTGGCCTCGGTGCTTGTGTCGCCGAACTTCAGAACGGACAGGCCGGCCGTCTCCTGAACGGCTTCGGTCACGCCCTCAACAGTGATGGCCAGGTCGGAGGAAACCTTCTCGACGGTGTAAATGCCGTCAACCGCGGTAACTTCCTCGCCGTTGACCTTGACGACCATGTTGGCCGCGTCGTAGCCTTCGCTCACGGTCACGGTGAAGGTGTAGTCCTTGCCATCCTCTGCCGTGGCTTCTCCGGTCAGGGTATAGCCCTCGCCGGGAGTCAAAGTCACAGCGTGACCAGCAGCCTGCTTTTTCACGACGCCCTCGACGGTAACGGTCAGATCGGCAGTGACGTTCTCAACCGTGTAGCTGCCGCTTTCACCGGCCGTCAGCGTTTCGCCGTTGGCCTTGACTACGAAGTTGTCTTCCATCTCGTAGTCGTCGGCGATGGTGACGGTGAAGCTGTAGTCCTTGCCGTCCTCTACCGTGGCTTCTCCGGTCAGGGTATAGCCCTCGCCGGAGGTCAGGGTAACCGCATGGGTCTGGGCTGCGTAAGTAAAGTCAAAGAATTCGGCAGCAGACTGGTTCTCCTCGTCAACGTAGTATGCCATGCCCACAGCAACTGAACCATCCGTACTCAGCATGAAATTTTCAACAGGAATGGTCACCGTCTTGCTTCCGTCATTGTTGGTCGCAACCGTGAGAGCCCCGCCGAGATCAATCGTGCTTTGTCCCGGGTACGTATTTCTGTAGAAGAAAACTGCCCCGTCATCCCCGGAAAGCACAAGCTTGACACTTTCCGGATAGGTGAGAAGCACCTTTCCGGTTCCTTCAGGAATCGTCACATGGTAATACGGTGTGTTGATCGATTGACCCCACGCCGCTACACCAACAACCGTTTCCACATACTCGACGGTCACATTTTCGCCGGATTCCGTGGTAATCTTGGTGTAATGAGCGGCTGCATCTGCCTCTGCGGCAAACGTGTTTACCGGCACAAGGCTGAACGTCATCACAAACGCCAGCAGGAATGCCAGTAGTCTTCTCTTCATAAATAAACCTCCTCGTTATATGGTATTGCAACGCCCGCAGGCGTAAAGCGGAATTCATTCCGGCCAGCTCCGGCACGTCGGGTTTACCGCTGCCGGGGCTTTCTGCTTATGCTGCACGTTTTTCAAACGCACAGTTTGTAGGTCTTCTGACTAACACGTTCGGACGAAACCGTCCACGCCGCTTCCCGCCTTCTCAGGTTTCCCCAATGACCCGCTTTCGCGGAAAGGAAGTCGGCTCCGTGCTTACAGCACGGCGGGTCTGCCCGCCGTGTTCCGGTTTTGCACCGGATTCCCTTGTTCAGCCGAACAAGAATGCGTGTCTCCCGTTTCGGTCGGTCGCGCATTTGCCACAAAATAAGCCGGATATCTATTTGCACCGCCGGATACCCGGCGGAGGTTTTTGTTTCCTTGATACCGCCGCCTCTGCTCCGACGGCGGTATTAAGGGAGGAAAAGCTGTTCCTTGGGCAATCAAAACAGCTCACTATATTACTACAGATTCGCGCAAGGGGGTTACGCGGATCAGGTAATACCGGATTGACGATTCTTTCTTCTTTTTTCTTCCTGCGCCTTCATGCGTTCCTTCGCCCGCTCCCGTTTCCGGGCTTTCTTCTGGCGGTAAAGATCTCTCTGGCGCCGGGTCTCTTCCCGGACACGCCGGAATTTATCCGGTTGGTCGGGATGCTCAGGCAAGGGAAGCCCCGCCTTTGCCACGGCCAGCTCCCAGCTTCCGAAGCGCGCCTGCACGGTCATGCCGCCCGGAATTTCCCGCGGCCAGGGCGTGTGTCCCAGCTCCCGGGCGCACCTGCGGAGATAATCGGCAAGCTGCTGCTCCGTGTCCCCGGCGTGTTCCCCGGCGAAGCGGTTCTCCGTTTCTTCCAGAGCGCTTACGGTCATTCTGCGGATGGTCGCGTCGTAAATCGCATTTCTGCTTGGCGTCGGCATGATGCACCTTTTCTACACTTCATAATAAATGGAAACGGCCGCGGCAGTCCAAAGCAATAGACCGCCGCAGCCGTTTTTCTGCGCCGCAAACCGCCGCTTCCGCCCAATCTCCGGGGCAAAGCGGCCGCGATATGGAAGCTCTGATTAAATCGGCAAGCGCTGTGAGCGAGAGATTTTTCACCAGACGAAGGTTCCAAAAGCGGAGGAATACTGCATGTATTTCCCGCTTTTGGAACTGCACGGATGGGGAAAAAGATCCGCTCTCAGCCGAAGACGATTTATTCAGAGATTCCAAAGGTTTCCGTAGGTCTCCTGACTTGTGTCTCGAGCGACTGACCTGTCTGCCTTCTCGGAATGCTCCAATGACTGGCTTTCACCAACGGCAGGCCGTCTCGACACTTACAGTGCCGGCAGCGTGGGGACTTGCACCCCGTTCTCTTGTTCAGCCGGACAGTCTGAACGCCCCGTCCGGCCACGGAAACATGAATTAGGTTGTAATTTTAGAGAAACCACGCAAAAATGGTCATCGCGTGTTCCACCAACGGGCAAAACATCGCCATGACCATTCCAAAGCAACATTCTGACGAAACAGTAGGTCTCCCGACTCGCGCCTCAAGCAAAATCTGCCCTGCCTTCTCAGGTCGCCCCAATGACTGGCTTTCGCCAACGGACAGATTTCTAAACGCACACGGTATTGGTCAATGCGGGGCTTCCAGAACCCTCTGATTACCCCATTCCCTTGTTAAGCCCTGCGCCTGACGAAGCCGCCGTTGCGAACGCAGTGCCTCTGCTCGTGTTTCTCCATTCGGTATTATAAGACCGATTTAAGAAATTGTCAATACAATTTTTATAATCCCCACAACATCTTGTGTCGAAAAAGCCGTCAGAATCCACATATTGTTACATATTTGTAATCATTTTCTCTCAGAGGCCGCCACCCGGAACCATGCGCCGCTGGTTTCAATCCACCCGGCCTTTTTTAGCTTCCCGATCTCCGCCGACATGGCGCTTCGCTCCACGCCAAGATAATCCGCCAGCGCCTGACGGTCGTAGGGAATTGTAAACTCCGCGCTGCCATGGCGCTTCGCCTGATCCAGGAGGAATTCCATCAGCTTCTCCCGGGTCGTTTTCCGGGACATGCAGCGGATTTTCTCCGTCAGCGCCAGATTTTTCCGGGCGATTCCCTGCAAAAGATTGAATACCAGCCGGCTGTGGAACAGGCAGTCGTGGCCGCAGCCGGTCATCACCCGCCGGCAATCCAGAAGCAGCACGGTGCTGCTCTGCAAGGCGAAGGCGCTCACCGGCAGGGCATCCACCCCCGCGCAGACGAAGGCCTCCGCAAACAGCTCGCCGGGAGAAACCACCGTCAGCACGCTTCTTCTTCCGTAGTAGTCGTCCCGGACGATCTGCACCCCGCCGGACAGCACCACCCCCACAAACCGGGCAGGCTCCCCCTCCAGAAACACCGGGTCGCCCTTTGGAATTTCGGCCACCCTTTTGTCCAGGCAGCCAAGTATTTCCGGCATTTCCTCCCGGGAAATGCCCGCAAACAGCGGACACCGGGACAAAATTTCATAATAAGCTTCCATAACCGCTCCTTTGTTGGAATTCCAACATACGTTTTTGCAATAGTATAGTAAACTCTGATTATAAAGTCAAGGGAAGCTCTGAACAAATCGGCGAGAGCTGGCAGCGAGAGATTTTTTCCTAGACGAAGGCTTCGCAAGCGGAGGAATACTTTGTGTATTTCCCGCTTGTGAAACCGCACGGCTGGGGAAAAAGATCCGCTGTCCAGCCGAAGACGATTTGTTCAGAGTTTCCCCCAAAAAACAGGAGGAATTTGTTATGATTCGCAGAATTATTGAAATTAACCGGGAAAAATGCAACGGCTGCGGCGCCTGCGCGGCGGCGTGCCACGAGGGCGCCATCGCCATGGTGAACGGCAGGGCGCAGCTGATGCGGGACGACTATTGCGACGGGCTGGGCGACTGTCTCCCCGCCTGCCCCACCGGTGCGATCACCTTTGTGGAGCGGGAAGCGGCCGCCTATGACGAGGCCGCCGTTCTGGCCGCGAAGGCGAAGAAGGGAGAAAAGCTGCCCTGCGGCTGCCCCGGCACTGCGGTGCGAGCCATTCACCGGGAGGAATCCCCCTGCGACGTCAGAACGCCCCAGCAGTCCCAGCTGCGCCAGTGGCCGGTGCAGATCAAGCTCGCGCCCGTGAACGCGCCATGGTTTAACGGTGCAAAGCTTCTGGTCGCCGCCGACTGCACCGCCTATGCCTATGCCAATTTCCATCAGGATTTCATCAAGGGTCGCATCACGCTGGTAGGCTGCCCCAAGCTGGACGCCGTGGACTATTCCGAGAAGCTCACGGAGATCCTGAAGCACAACGACATCCGCAGCATCATGGTGGTACGGATGGAGGTTCCCTGCTGCGGCGGCATCGAGCAAGCGGTGAAAAACGCGCTGCTGAACAGCGGAAAGCTGATCCCCTGGGACGTGGTAATCGTTTCTACCGACGGCCGGATTCTGGACAGGGTCTAAGCTTCTCCGTGTGACGTTTTGTCCCCGGTGAAATGCCGCAATCTCAAATCTGCACTTTTCTGCCTGTATTCAGGTTCTCCATTCCGTTGTCAGAAGACAGTTTATACTAAAATCTAGTAAAACACTTTAACCGTCTTACCAGATATGCTATACTGTAT
>ENA-UOJL01000347-UOJL01000347.1-human-gut-metagenome-genome-assembly--contig:-P47-NODE-347-length-71837-cov-13.069056_pt1 | contig 71837 bp, 71 predicted proteins | sample MGYA00242347_ERZ723894 | MGnify/ENA metagenome assembly ERZ723894
TATCTCGAACATTTATATCTATATTATATTATATTATATCAAAATGCAAATAAATTCAAGAGATAATGGTAAAAAAATATTAAATAATTTTGTAAAAAAATGTTTACTTTTGTTGTAAAATTATATACAATAATTGAAAGAAAAATGTAAAAACCAAAAGATAAAAATAGAAAGGGGTTAATTTTTTGATGAAAATATTAATGCTAACTTGGGAATATCCACCAAGAATTGTAGGAGGAATTGCAAGAGTAGTACATGACTTATCAAAAAGATTAATAAAAGATGGCCATGAAGTAACTGTAATTACATATAAAGAAGGAGACTTGCCAGAATATGAAAATGATAAAGGAGTTGAAGTATATCGTGTAGAAAACTATATGATACATCCTAATAGTTTTATAGACTGGACATTACAACTAAACTTTAATATGGTTGCTAAAGCTGCCGAGCTTATAAATAAAAACGGAAAATTTGACGTAATACATGCACATGATTGGCTAGTTGCTTCTAGTGCAAAAACTCTAAAACAATCTTATGGAATACCATTGGTAGCAACTATACATGCAACAGAATCTGGAAGAAATTCTGGAATACATAATGATTCACAAAGATATATAAATGATACAGAATGGCTATTAACTTATGAAGCAACAGAAGTAATAGTTAATAGTAACTTTATGAAAGGACATGTACAAAGCTTATTTGGACTTCCTTTTGATAAAATAAATGTAGTTCCAAATGGAATAAACTTAACAAACTTTAATGGAATTGAAAGAGATTATGAATTCAGAAGACAATATGCAATGGATAATGAAAAAATTATTTTATATGTTGGAAGATTAGTTTATGAAAAAGGAATTCAACATTTAATTTCTGCAATGCCAAAAATAATACAAGGATATAATGATGTAAAACTTGTAATTGCTGGAAAAGGTGGAATGCTTGATGATTTAAAAGCACAAGCAGAAGCAATGGGAATAGCAAATAAAATTTATTTTACAGGTTACTTAAATGCAAAACAAGTACAAAAAATATATAAATGTGCTGATGTAGCAGTATTTCCAAGCACTTATGAACCATTTGGAATAGTAGCACTAGAAGGAATGTTGGCAGGAGTTCCAACTGTTGTTTCTGACATTGGTGGACTAGACGAAATAGTAGACCATGGAATAAATGGAATGAAAAGCTATGCTGGAAATCCAAATTCAATTGCAGACTCTGTACTAACAGTATTGTATGATAAACAATTAGCAGCAGCAATGGCAAAAAAAGCAAAACAAAAAGTTAAAGAAGAATTCAATTGGAATAAAATTGCACAAGATACACATTATATATATGAAAAAGCTATTTGTAAAACAGTTGCAGAAAAACAAAAACAAGAAATTGCACAAGAAAATGCCCAAAAAGCTAAAAAAGCTAACAATTCTGAAACAGAGATTACAAATTTACTTAGTTTTCAGAAAAAACATGCTTATGCATAGAAAGTTAGGAAGGAGCAAAGTCAGCTATGCAAGTATATGATACAGCTAATAAACTAGCACAAGAGATAAGAGATTCGGAAGAATATAAATTATACAAAAAAAGAAAAGACGAAATACAAAATGATTCTGAAAAAAAGCAAAAAGTAGAAGAATTTGAAAAATTAAGATATGAAGTACAATTAATGGCATATACAGGTGAACAAAAAGACGAAGAAAAAAACAAAAAATTAGAAGAAATGTATAAAACATTAGTAGAAAACAAAGATATTAAAGAATATTTTGATTTAGAAGTAAAATTCAATATAATGATTGCAGATGTTAACAAAATAATTGCAGAAGCAATAAAAGATGTATTATAAAAATATTCAAAAGAGTAAAAGTCGTTAAGGAAGCTCTAAAGAGCTTTTTTGACGATTTTTTAAATGCTTTTATGAGTAAAATAAGGAGGTCAAATATGGAATATATCTTAATAATATGTATAAGCTTAATAACTTTAGCAGTTTTAAAATTTGTGTGGGGAATCAGAATAAAAGATATAAAACTCTTAAAAGAGCTAGGCTTTGATAAAAAACTAAATGAGATAACAAATAAATTACCGGAAAATAGAGAAATATGTAACGATATTTTAAAAATATTAGGAAATGAAAATGTAAATGTGAAAGAAAATGAAGGAAATCAAGCAAGTTTATATATTGCAATATCCAATTCAATTATAATTGCTAATATAAAAAATACATTTACTCGTGTACAAACTATTGCACACGAATGCTTACATTCTATTCAAAATAGAAGGACCTTAATTTTTAATTTTATATTGTCAAATTTATACATAATTTATTTTATATCTATAATTATTTTAACCATTTTTAAACTGAATCCATGCAAAATTTATATAGGATTTGGTTTTATAATTTTAGGATTTATTCAATATACTATTAGATCATATTTAGAAATGGATGCAATGATAAAAGCACCAGTACTAGCTGAGAAATATATACAGCAAAAAAATACTTTAACTAATGAAGAGCAAAAAGCAATATTTGACAATTATAAAATTATAAATACTATAGGAATAAAATTAAGTAACTATTCGTTAATAGCAAATCAGTTTATAAAATTAATAATTTATTTAATTGCTTGCATGATATTCTAAGTAAAAATTATAGAAATATTAATATTTCTGTAATTTTTTTTCAAATTTCATTGCTATCTCTTTTAAATTTGCACATTTTGTTGTACAATATTACAAATTGTATAATATATAGGAGAAAGTAATGAATAAAAAATGGGAAATATGTAAAATCAATGAAGAAGATATAAATAAAATATGTGAAGAAAATAACTTAAGCCAATTAATTGGTAGTATACTTGCAAGTAAAAAAATCATTAGTAAAGATGAAATAAGAGAGTTTTTAAATCCTACAAGAGATGATTTTCATGACCCATTTTTGATGCCTGACATGGAGAAAGCTGTTGAAAGAATATTAATAGCAATACAAAATAAAGAAAAAATTATTATATATGGAGACTATGATGTAGATGGTATAACTAGTGTAACAGTACTTAAGAAATTCTTAGAAGAACAAGGTCTTAAAACAGGAGAATATATACCTAATAGATTAAATGAGGGCTATGGACTAAATAAAGAAGCTGTAAAAAATATTTCAGAACAAGGATATACTTTAATAATTACTGTTGATTGTGGAATATCATGTATAGAAGAAATTGAATATGCAAAAGAACTTGGAATGGAAGTAATAGTTACAGATCACCATGAACCAGGAGAAATAATTCCAGATTGCTTAGCTGTTGTGGATGCAAAAAGAAAAGACAATAAATATCCATTTAATCAATTAGCCGGAGTTGGAGTTGTATTTAAACTTATACAATCAATTTCACTAAAATTAAATTTAGAAGCAAAAGAGTATTTAAAATACTTAGATATTGTTTGTGTCGGTACAATTTCAGATATTGTACCATTAATAGATGAAAATAGAGTTATAACAAAACTAGGACTTAAACTAGTTGAAAAAACTAGAAATATTGGATTAAAAACTTTACTTGAATCTACAGGTTATAAGGAAATAAATTCTACTACAATTTCTTTTGGAATTGCTCCAAGAATAAATGCTTGTGGAAGAATGGGAGAAGAAAAAGAAGCATTAGAATTATTTTTAACAAATAATATACAAGAAGCAAAGCAAATTAGTGAAAGATTAAATCAGTACAATATAGAAAGACAAGAAACTGAAAAACAAATATTTAAACAAGCAATACAAGAAATTGAGGAAGAAAATAAAGATGTGCCATGTATTATACTTGGAAAAGAAGGATGGCATCACGGAATTATAGGAATTGTGGCTTCAAAGGTCACAGACATATATTTTAAGCCAAGCATTTTAATATGTTTTGAAGGAGAAGAAGGCAAGGGCTCTGGAAGAAGTATACCAGGGTTTGACTTACACGATGCTGTTATGAATTGCAATACGTATGTAGAAAAATTTGGTGGACATAGTATGGCAATAGGAATAAATGTAAAAAAAGAAAATTTTGAAAAATTTAAGAAAGAATTTGAAGAATATGTTCAAAATAGCCATATTAATGATATAATACCAATTATAAAAATTGATAAAGAAATAGATTTAAGAAAAATAAACATCCAAGATATAAGAGATTTAAAACTATTAGAACCTTATGGTGAGGCTAACAAAATGCCATTATTCTTAATTAAAAATATGAAAATACAATCAATACGTACTTTATCAGAAGGCAAACACATAAAACTAAAATTAGGTATTGATAATTATATTGCAGATGCTATTGGATTTAACATGGGAAATATAGCAGAACAATATTTAATAGGAGATAGAGTTGACGTTGTTGGAAGTTTAGAAATTAATGATTTTGGCGACAATGAAAATATACAAATCAACTTAAAAGATATAAGAAAAACAATTTAACTAAAAAGAGAGGAGTGAATAATATATGTCAGAAATAAAAGAAATAACAATAGAGGATGTAATAACTACAACTAAAAAGAATAATAGAAAATCAGATAGTAAACTTATAAGAAAAGTATACAATTATGCAAAAGCACATCACGAAGGGCAATTAAGAAAATCGGGTGAACCATATATTATTCATCCAGTACAAGTTGCATATATATTATCAACATTAGGATTAGATGATAGCACAATTTGTGCTGCACTTTTACATGATGTTGTAGAAGATACTGATATAACTAAACAAGACTTAGAAAATGAATTTGGAAAAGAAATTGCAGAATTAGTTGATGGTGTAACAAAACTAAGTAAATTAAAATATGCAAGCATGGAAGAACAACAAGTAGAAAATTATAGAAAAATGTTCTTAGCAATGGGTAAGGATATAAGAGTTATATTAATAAAACTTGCAGATAGATTGCATAATATGAGAACATTAAAATATTTGACTCGTGATAGACAAATTGCAAATGCAAATGAAACCATGGAACTATATGCGCCACTTGCTAACCGTTTAGGTATGTATTCTTTAAAATGGGAATTAGAAGATTTATCATTTAAATATTTATATCCAGAAGATTATCGTGAATTAGTAGAAGGAATTGATCGTAAAAGAGAAGAACGTTTAAAATTCATTGATATGATTATGGACCAAATAAGGGTGGCAGTAAAAAAACAACATATTGAAGCTGAAATTACAGGTAGAGCTAAGCATTTATATAGTATTTACCGTAAAATAAAAAGAGATAATATTACACTAGATCAAGTATATGACTTATTTGCTCTTAGAGTAATAGTCAATTCAATCAAAGATTGCTATGCAGTTTTAGGAATAGTACATGAGCTATATAATCCAATGCCAGGAAGATTTAAGGATTATATTTCAGTACCAAAACCTAATATGTATCAATCATTGCATACTACGTTAATAGGACCAAAAGGAACACCTTTTGAAGTCCAAATTCGAACATGGGACATGCACCGTATAGCTGAATATGGTATTGCTGCTCACTGGGCATACAAAGAGGCTAGCTTTATGGGAAATAAAAAAGCTAATGTAAAGGTTGAAGAAGATAAACTTTCATGGCTTCGTGAAACATTAGAGTGGCAAAAAGATATGCAAGACCCAGATGAGTTTTTAAATACATTAAAAACAGAACTTTTTGAAGACGAAGTATATGTGTTTACTCCAAAAGGAAAAATTATTGCACTTCCTAAAGGTAGTATACCAATTGACTTTGCATATTATATACATGCTGAAATAGGTAATCACATGACAGGGGCTAAAATAAATAGTAAAATGATGCCAATAGTAACTCAATTAAAAAATGGTGATATTGTCGAGATTATAACTTCAGATCAATCAAAAGGACCTAGTAGAGATTGGCTCAAATTTATTAAAAGTTCAACAGCTAAGAGCAAAATTTTGGCATGGTTTAAAAAGAATGACAGAGAAGAAAATATTGTAAAAGGTAAAGACTTAATCGAAAAAGAAATAAAGAAAATTGGAATGACACATGCAGAACTTGCTAAACCAGAATATATGCAAGCAGCATTAGATAGATATAAATATTCTGAATTAGATGAAATGTACGCAAGTGTTGGATTTGGTGCAATATCTTCTGGAAAAATTGTTGCTAGAATGCTAGAAGAGTACAAAAAGGACCATCAAACAGAAAACTTAGATGAAAAATTAGAGGAACTTTCAAAAGGAAGAGCATATAAGCCAAAACCATCAAAAACAGGAATTATTGTTAAAGGAATAGATAACTGCTTAGTAAAATTATCAAAATGTTGCAACCCTGTTCCTGGAGATGAAATTGTAGGATACATTACAAAAGGAAGAGGAGTATCAGTACATAGAAAGGATTGCGTAAATGTAAACAATTTATTATCTGAAGAAAACAGAATGATAGATGTTTATTGGTATGAAGCAGAAAAAACTAGATATAGTGTTGATATCGAAATATTTGGTAATGAAAGAAGCGGATTATTAGCAGATATTATTAGAGAAATAGAAGGAACAAAAAGTAAATTACTAGCAGTAACTTCAAGAGCAAATAAAGAAAAAATTTCAATAACAGAAGTAACAGTAGAAGTAGAAAATATTGATGAATTGAATAAAATATTAAAACAGATTAGAAAAGTTGATAGTGTGTACGAAGTTAAGAGAAAGAAGTAGAGTGATTTTAAAAATAATCAGCAAAGTACGGAAAGGAAAAATAGTGATGATACTAAAACAGTTAAGAGTTAACAGTGGAACAATTTGCGAACTTACAAATTGTTATATTGTTCAAGATGAAAATACAAAAGAAGCTATGGTTATAGATCCAGGTGGAGAAGCAGAAAAAATTATTGAAATGCTAGACATACTACAGGCAAAACTAAAATACATATATTTAACACATTGCCATGGTGATCATATTGGAGCTTTAATAGAACTAAAAGATAAAAAAGGTGGAAAAATTTTAATACATAGAATAGATGCAGAAGGACTAAGCAATAAGAATATTAGTTTAACAGAATATGTTGGAATGGAAGATATTAATTTAGAACCAGATTCTATAGTAGATGACAATGATACAATACATATTGGAGATATAGAATTTAGTGTTATTCATACTCCGGGGCATACATCTGGAAGCAGTTCACTATATTGTGAACAAGAAAAGTTGTTATTTTCTGGTGATACATTGTTTTATGGAACATGGGGAAGAACGGACTTACCAACAAGTAGCTTTGATGATATTATTAATTCAATAACTGAAAAACTGCTAAAGTTACCAGATGATACAATAGTGTATCCACGGACATGGAAAGCCTACAATGATAAAAGAAGAAAGACCGATTTATGATGAGTTAAAACCAAGAGAAGAATAAAAAGAAAGGTAAGATGAATATGATTACAGAACCAAGAACATTGGCAGGATTTATGGAATTGTTGCCAAATGAACAAATATTGTTTGAACAAATGAAACAAAAAATAGAAAAAACATATCAACGTTTTGGTTTTTTACCACTAGATACACCTATACTAGAATTATCAGAAGTGTTATTGGCAAAAGCTGGTGGAGAAACTGAAAAACAAATTTACCGCTTCACAAAAGGAGATACAGACATATCAATGAGATTTGATTTAACAGTACCTCTTGCAAAATATGTAGCTAAAAACTATGGAAATTTAAGTTTCCCATTTAGAAGATATCAAATAGGAAAAGTATATAGAGGAGAAAAAACACAAAAAGGTAGATTTCGTGAGTTTTATCAGTGCGATATTGATATTATTGGAGATGGAGAACTTGGAATAGTAAATGATGCGGAAATTCCAAGTGTTATATATAACCTAATATCAGATTTAGGATTTAATGACTTTACTATTTGCATAAATAATAGAAAAGTATTAAATGGTTTGTTCAGAGAAGTGAATCAAGAACCAAATGCAGTTGATATAATGAGAACTATTGATAAACTTGCTAAAATAGGAAAAGAAAATGTAATATTAGAGCTAAAAGAAATAGGTGTTGATGAACAAGCAATAGATAGAATTTTAAAATTTATTGAAATCGATGGAACAACAGATGAGAAGATTGCTAAATTAAAAGAATTGGGCATAAAAGAAGAAATGTTTGTAGAAGGATTAGCTGAATTAGAACAAGTAGTAAAATATATCAGAGTATTTGGTGTGCCAGATACACATTTTAAAATAGATTTAACTATTGCAAGAGGTTTAGACTACTACACAGGAACAGTATATGAAACATTTTTAAATGATTATAAAGAGATTGGAAGTGTATGTTCTGGAGGAAGATATGAAAACTTAGCAGGATATTATACAGATCAAAAACTACCAGGTGTTGGAATTTCAATTGGGCTAACAAGATTATTTTATAAATTAAATGAGTTGCAACTTATAAAATCAGACAAATACTCAATGTCAGACATTTTAATAATACCAATGTTAGAAGATATGACTGTAGCTATTCAATTAGCAAGTAACTTACGTAAAGAAGGAATAAATACAGAAGTATATTTAAATGATAAAAAATTAAAAGCAAAATTTAAATATGCTGATAAATTGAAAATCCCTTATGTTGTTGTTATTGGCGAAGATGAAATCAATACTAACACAGTAAAAGTTAAAAATATGAATACAGGTGACGAAACATCTGTGGAATTAGATGCAAAGAAAATTTGTGAAATTATAAAGTAAGAACTATTTGGTAATATTCTCCTTTGTTCATGAATATACTAGTTAATAGTATATGGACAAAGGAGAAATTTTTTATGATAAACATGGCAGTAGTCAATGTAAAAGATGTTATAAAATACTTTTTTAAAATTACAATATTAATAGTTATAATTCTAGCCACTGTAAAATATTTCTCACAGGGTAAAGACGAAATAAAAAGAAAAGTTAATGAGATAGATAATAAAACTTTATTTAAAATATGTTTAAATTCAGCACTTCCAGTAACGAATATAAACAATATGGAAAATCAAAATACAAAAGAAACATTAATAGAGCCACTTAAATTAGCACTAAATATGGAATTAAAAGCATTGTCATTATCAGACAAAGAAAAAAGTGGTACAATAAAAAATGATAAAAAAGATGAAGAAGATGAGATTATACAAAAAGCGGAAACTGGTTTAAAGACAGAAGTACAAAGCTCGAATGTGCCTAATAAATATACTATACAATATAACGGAGTAAAGATAAAAAATGAAGTTAAATATAAATTAACTGATGAAATATTAAAACCAGATATCAATGTAAATAAAGAGAATATTTTAATATTTCACACTCACTCTTGTGAAAGCTATACTCCAAGTGAAAAATATCAATATAAGAAAACAGGTAACTTTAGAACAACAGATAAAAAGTATTCAGTTATAAGAGTTGGAAATGAACTAGAAGCACAACTGAAAAGCTATGGGTATAATGTAATACATGACGAAAGTTATCATGATTACCCATCATATAGTGGATCGTATGCAAGTTCTTTAAAAACAGTAACGAAACTACTAGATGAAAACAAAAACACAGATGTTGTAATAGACTTACATAGAGATGCAATAGGAGATAGCACTTATGCTCCAACAGTGAAGATTGGAGAAGAATATGCTGCACAACTTATGTTTGTAATAGGAGGAAATGAAAGTAGTATAAAGCACGAAAACTGGGCACAAAATTTGAAATTTGCGATAAAAGTACAAAAAAAAGCAAATGAATTATACCCAGGTTTATTTAAACCAATAATACTAAGAGGCTCTGGATATAATCAACATGTATCAAAAGCAGCTACAATTATAGAAGTGGGTGCAACAGGTAATACATTGGATCAAACGTTAGTAAGTATGAAATATCTGGCAAAAGTACTGAGCGAGGTAGTTAAATAATTGACAAAATGTTAATATTAAGATATAATAATAGAACAAAATATTATTTTATATTAAGGAGGCTTTTTTTATGAGAAAAGGTATTGAGGAACGGTGTGTCCAAGTAGGGAGGTACCTATTTGAAAACTCTTCAACAGTAAGAGCAACGGCAAAAGCGTTTCAAATGAGTAAAACAACAGTTCACAAAGACCTAGTTATAAGACTTCCAAAGGTGCATCCACAATTGGCAAAAGAGGTGCAGGAAGTACTTGCAACTAACAAAAGGGAGCGGAGTACTAGAGGAGGAAATGCGACAAGAAAAAAATACCTGTCTTTTAAAAGTAAAAGGTGATGAATAAATATAATCACTTCCTTATAGGGAAGCCTAACTCTTGAAGGGTTAGGCTTTCTTTATTGTATAGCAAAAATCATAAATATATCTTGCAAATAATGGCATTTTTGTGTATACTACAAAAAGGAAAAGAGGAGATAAAATATGTGTGGATTTGTAGGATATGTTGAAGATGGAGAAAAAGATAGAAAAATAATAAAAAGTATGTCAGATACTATAAAACATAGAGGACCAGATGATGAAGGATTTTATGAAGATGATAAAATCTCTCTAGCATTTAGAAGATTAAGTATAATAGACCTAAGTAATGGACATCAACCAATGTTTAATGAAGATAGCTCAATGGTTATTTTATTTAATGGAGAAATATATAATTATCAAGAATTAAAAGAAGACTTAATGGCAAAAGGCCATGTTTTTGCCAATAATTCTGATACAGAAACTATTCTTCATGGATATGAAGAATATGGACAAGAAATTACTAAAAAACTTAGAGGAATGTTTGCATTTGTAATATGGGATATTAAAAACAAAGTTCTTTTTGGTGCAAGAGACAATTTTGGAATAAAACCATTTTATTATTACAACAGAGATGGTATGTTTATATTTGGCTCAGAAATAAAGAGCTTTTTACCACATCCAAAATTTAAAAAGGAATTAAATGAAGAGGCTTTAAAAACCTACTTAACTTTCCAATACTCGGCATTAGATGAAACATTTTTCAAAGGAGTATATAGGTTAAAGCCAGGTCATCAATTTACTTATAAAGATGGCAAATTAGAAGTAACAGAATACAATACATTTAACTTTATAGAAGAAAAGAAAAACTTTGAAGAAACTGTAAATAGTATACATGAAACAATAACAAGCTCAATAGATTATCATAGAATAGCAGATGTTGAGGTAGGCTCATTTTTATCATCTGGTGTAGATTCAAGTTATGTTGTATCTTATGCAAAGCCAGACAAAACATATACAGTAGGATTTAATTATGATAATTTTGACGAAACAGTTTATGCTAAAGATTTATCAAAAATTTTAGAGATAAAAAATACAAGCAAAATTATATCTGATGAAGAATTTTTTGATTCATTAGAAGATGTGCAATATTATTCTGATGAACCACATGCAAATCTTTCAGCAGTTCCTTTATATCATTTATCAAGGTTAGCTGCAAAAGATGTAAAAGTAGTTTTATCTGGTGAAGGAGCAGACGAATTATTTGGTGGATATCAAACATACCATAGAACAAAATTCTATAATGCTTATGAAAAACTACCACTTTCATTTAGAGCAAAAATGAAAAAATTTGCTGAGAAATTACCAAACATAAAAGGAAAGAACTTCTTAATTTCAGAAGGAACACCAATTGAAGACAGCTATATTGGTCAAGCATTTATATTTGATGATGAACAAGCAAATGATGTGTTAAAACCAGAATACAAAACAAATATTAGTTTTAAAGATGTTACAGCTCCAATATTTGCAAAAGTAAAAGACCAAAATGATTTAATCAAAATGCAATATTTAGATATGCATTTATGGCTACCAAATGACATTTTATTAAAAGCAGATAAAATGACTATGTCAGCATCACTTGAATTAAGAGTTCCTATATTAGATAGAGTTGTATTTGATACTGCTTCTAAACTACCAAGAGAATATAAAATAGTTGGAAAAGACACAACAAAATATGCACTAAGAAAAGCAGCAGCTAAAATAGTTCCAAAAGAGTGGGCACAAAGAGAGAAAAAAGGATTTATGGTTCCATTCAAATATTGGCTAAAAGAAGAAAAATGGTATAACAAAGTAAAAGAAACTTTTGAAAGTGAATATGCAGCAAAATTCTTTGATACAGATAAAATAGTTAAACTTTTAAATGACTATTATGAAGGAAAAGCAATGACACATAGAAAAGTTTATACAATATATTGCTTCTTGATTTGGTATAAACAATATTTTGTGGAAGGATAATTCAAGATGAACTTTTTAATTAAAACATTGGAAGAAAATAAAAAGTTCCAAGAACTCACAAAACAAATTAGTAAAACAGGCCCGATAGCTATATCGGGCTTAGTTGACGTTGAAAAACTACATGTACTAGCAGGTATTTTTAATGAAACTAAAAGACCAATGGTGTTAGTAACATATAATGAGATACAGGCACGTAAGTTATATCAAGACTTAAAAAAACTTATAAAACAAACATACTTCTTTCCTAAAAAAGAAATTACAAGTTATGACTATGTTGCACAAAGTAAAGAAATTGAATATAAAAGAATTGATGTATTAAACAAAATGTATTTGGCTAAAAAACAAAAAGAACCAATAATAATAGTTACAACAATAGAAGCTGTTATGCAAAAAATGGTTGCTAAAGACACTTTGTATCAAAATGTTATAGATTTTGAAGTTGGAAAAACATATTTATTAGATGAAATTAAAGAAAAACTAGTTGGACTTGGTTATGAAAGAAGTGATCTAATTGAAAACAAAGGACAATTTAGTATTCGTGGTGGAATAGTAGATGTAGGATTATCAGAAAAAATTGGTGTTAGAATTGAATTCTGGGGAGATGAAGTTGATTCAATTAGGTTTTTTCAAATATCTTCACAAAGATCAACAGAAATGCTAAAAGAAATAACTATATTTCCAGCACATGAATTGATAGTACAAGATTTATCAGAAGCGGTAAAAAATATACAAGAAAAATATCCTGAAGAAATAGAAGACATAGAACTTATAAAAAATGGAGATTATATTTCTAAAATCAATAAATATTTTAATGAATTTTATGAAAATCAGGCTTCATTTTTAGACTATATGTCAGATGAATATTTACTTTTATTAGATGAAAAGTCAAAAATAAATCAAAGAGAATCAAACATAATAGAAGATAACAACAAACTAATTGCATCATTAGTTGAAAAAGAAAAATTTGTGCCAGAAGCAATTGAAAACATTAGTAAATTTGAATATAACTTTGAAGAAAAACAAATAATATATTTAGAACAAAATGACTCAATTAAAAACATTCAAAAATACTATTTTGAAACTAGAGAAATCAACTTCTATAACCTACAATTAGATTTATTACTTGCAGATATTGTAACATATCAAAAAAATAAAAAGAAAGTAGTATTACTTGCTGGTAATGAAATAAGTGCTAAAAAACTATGCAACATTTTAAAAGAAAATCAAATAAATTATAAACACGAACAAGAAGCGGAAAATATCAAACCAGGAGAAATTATAGTAACAATTGGAGGCTTTTCTTCTGGATTTGAAAATTATGATTTAAACTTAATAGTAATTAGTCTGCAAAATAATTTTGAAGAACCTGTAAAAAGAAAAAAGAAATTATCTAGTACATTTAAAGATAGCGAAAAAATTGTATTTGCAGATTTAAAACCAGGTGATATAGTAGTACACCAAACACATGGTATAGGACAATTTATAGGAGTAAATACAATTACAGCAGATGGTGTAACAAAAGACTATATTAAAATTAAATATAGAAATGATGACATTCTATATGTTCCTACAAATAGCTTAGATAGTGTTAGAAAGTATATAGGTGGAGGAGATAATTCATCTCCTAGACTAAATAAGCTAGGGGGAAAAGAATGGAGTGCAACAACTAGCAAAGTAAAGAAAAACTTAGAAGCGGTTGCAAAAGATTTAATAGAGCTATATGCCAAACGTCAAAAAATAAAAGGATTTAGTTTTTCACCAGATACTCCTTGGCAAAAACAATTTGAAGATAGTTTTCCATATACAGAAACAGATGATCAATTAAGATGTATACAAGATGTAAAAAAAGATATGGAAAAACCACAACCAATGGATAGACTTTTATGTGGAGATGTAGGATATGGTAAAACAGAAGTTGCAATAAGAGCAGCATTTAAAGCTGTTATGGACCAAAAACAAGTTGCATATTTAGTGCCAACTACAATACTTGCAAATCAACAATATGAAGAATTTAAAACTAGAATGCAAGAATTTGCTATAAATGTTGAGTTATTAAATAGATTTAAAACTAAAAAAGAACAAGATGAAATTATAAAGAAACTTAAATTAGGTGAAGTTGATGTAATTGTTGGAACACATAGACTACTAAGTGAAGATGTTAATTTCAAGGATTTAGGTCTTTTAATAATAGATGAGGAACATCGTTTTGGAGTTAAAGATAAAGAAAAAATAAAAAAATTAAGAACAAATATAGATGTTTTAACAATGACAGCAACACCAATACCAAGAACACTACACATGTCAATAGTTGGCGTTAGAGATATGTCAGTTATATATGAACCACCTCATAACAGAAAACCAGTACAAACTTATGTTCTTGAATATGATCAAGAAGTAATAACAGAGGCAATAACTAAAGAAATTGAAAGAGGTGGACAGGTATTTTACCTATTTAACCAAGTAGAAGGTATTGAGAAAAAAGCAAATGAAATATCAATGTTAGTTCCAGAAGCTAAAGTAGGATTTGCTCATGGAAAAATGAGTGGTAGAGAACTAGAAGAAATAATGGAAAGCTTTATAAATCACGAGATAAATGTACTAGTATGTACTACAATATTAGAATCTGGAATAGATATACCAAATGCTAATACTATAATAGTAGAAAATGCAGATAGACTAGGTTTAGCACAGCTTTACCAAATTAGAGGTAGAGTTGGTAGAAGTGACAAACAAGCGTATGCTTATGTAACATATAAAAGAGATAAACTATTATCAGAAGTTGCAGATAAACGTTTAAAAGCTATTAAAGAATTTACTGAATTTGGCTCAGGATTTAAAATAGCAATGAGAGATTTGGAAATTCGTGGAGCAGGAAGTATGCTTGGAGAAATGCAACATGGACACATGGAGAAAGTCGGCTATGATACATATTGTAAATTGCTAGATGAAGTTATAAAAGAGATGCAAGGAATAGAAGTAGTAGAAGAACAAGATGTACAAATCGACTTAGCTGTTTCTAGCTATATACCAGATAACTTTATTGAAAATAGTAGTCAAAAAATTGAAATATACCAAAACATTGCTTTATGCAGAACAGAAGAAGAACTTCAAAATGTTATTGATGAGGTTATTGATAGATATGGTAGACTTCCAAAAGAATTAGAAAACTTAATAGATATTGCAAGAATAAAACAACTTGCAAGAAAAGCAAACATCTTAAAAATAGCTCAAAAAGAAAACGGAATTGTATTCTATTTCGTAAAAGAAAAAATCAAACCAGAAATGGTAAACACTTTAATTACAAAATACCCTATGCTAGTTAAGTTCTCTAATGCAGTAGAACCTTATGTCACACTACGAATTAAAGAAAATGAAAACATCATAGAAAAAGCTAAAGAATTTTTGAATACTGTAATTGAAATTTAGAAAGGAAAAGTTATGCAAGTAATTTCAAGTAAAGATAATGAACAAATTAAATATATTAAAAAGCTAAAAGATAAAAAGTTTAGAGATGAAACAAACAAATATATAGTTGAAGGAATAAAATTAGTAAGAGAAGCAATTGAAGAAGCGGTAAATATAAAAACTATTGTTGTATGTGAAGATTGCGAATATACTGAAAGTTTTGAGCAATCACTTCTATATGAAATTGCAAAATATAATTGTATATATGTAACTAAAAAACTATTCCTTTCTATAACAGATGTTGTGAATCCACAAGGAATTCTTGCAGTAGTTGAAAAAGGAGATAGCATAGACAAAATAGATTACAAAGAAGACATTATACTTGCATTAGATGGAATACAAGATCCAGGTAACTTAGGAACAATTTTAAGAACTGCAGATAGTGCAAACTTAAAGCAAATAATATTATCATCAGACAGTGCAGACCCATATAACCCAAAAGTTGTGCGCTCAACAATGGGAGCCATATTTAGAATGAATATAATAACAACTGATAATTTGGCTAAAACATTGCAAATGATAAAAAAACATAAATTTGAAGTAGTAGCAACATCATTAGACACCGATAAAAGTGTATATGATATAAAATACAATAAAAAAGTAATAATAATTGGAAATGAAGCAAAAGGAGTATCAAAAGAAATACAAGACTTAGCAGACCAAAGAGTTAAAATACCAATGCTAGGAAAAACAGAAAGTTTAAATGCCTCAGTAGCAGCAAGCATAATGATTTATGAGTATGTAAGAGAAAAATTGTCAACCTAATGTGCCATTGGGGACGGAGAATTTTGGCACGTTTTAAATAATAAGACTGCAATTATAGAGATTCGACATAAAAAATTTAATATAGCTTACAAATTTCGACATAAATTAAAAAATAATATGATATAATTTAAAATAATTATTTCATATTATTTTTTTATTCAAAGGAGACAACTTTATGCCAAGATATCCAAGAAATTTTTCTCAAACTATTTTCTTTCATGTAATAACTCAAGGAATAAACAAAGAATATATATTTGACAAACCAGAAGATGTTAAGTACTATATAAAAAATATGTATAGATTAAAGGAAAAGCTAGATGTACAGATAATAGCATATTGTATAATGAATAATCATGCTCATATATTAATTAAAACTAATAATATACATGAATTAGGTAAATATATGCAGTGCTTAAATACTAAATATGGCAAATATTATAATAAAAAATACAATAGAATTGGTTATGTGTTTAGAGATAGATATAAATCAGAAGGAATATATAGTGAAAAACAATTGTATAATTGCATACAGTATATATACAATAATCCAGTAAAAGCAGGAATTTGCGTTAAACCAGAAGAATATCCATATTCTAATTATAGAAAAATGAATGGTCAAGTAAGCCAAGAATTTATATTTTTAGATATTGAAGAAGATAGAGAAGATTTAATTAAACAAGTGATAGAAAGATTTTTAATGTGTAATAAGTTGAAACTTAAAGACTTGCAAAAAGAAAGAGGAAAACTGACAGAACTGATTTGTATTTTAAGAGATAAATACAAAATGTCTTTTAGAAAAATTTCAGAAGAACTAGAGATTGGAAGGGAAAGAATAAGGAGAAATTATAATTGTAAATAAAAATGTGCCATTGGGGACGGAGAATTTTGGCACGTTTTGTTGAGATTAAACTAAAACTAATTTGTTTTAAAATGAAGCGTGCCAAAATTCTCCGTCCTCAATGGCACATTTTTGTGAAAAGATTGTGAAAGTTATTTATGATTAGAATATTATATGATAAAATATATAACTAGTTTAAGAGAAGGAGAAAATTTTGTATGTCATATATTGAATTTAAGAATGTTGTTAAAGAATACAAAATGGGAGAAGTAACTATAAAAGCATTAGACAATACTAACTTTAGTATTGATAAAGGAGAGCTTGTTGTTATAGTAGGACCTAGTGGAGCAGGTAAAACTACTACTCTAAATATACTTGGAGGAATGGATAAAGCTACATCTGGTCAAATATTTGTAAATGATAAAGAAATATCAAAATTAAATAATAAAAAGCTAATAGAGTATAGAAGAAATGATATAGGGTTTGTATTCCAATTTTATAATCTAGTTCAAAACTTAACAGCCAAAGAGAATGTAGAACTTGCAACACAAATGTGTGCAGATGCATTAAATGTAGATACTATACTAGAAAAAGTAGGATTAACAGATAGAAAAGATAACTTCCCATCTCAATTATCTGGTGGAGAACAACAAAGAGTTGCAATAGCAAGAGCAATTGCTAAAAATCCAAAATTATTATTATGTGATGAGCCAACAGGTGCATTAGATTACAAAACAGGAAAAAGTATATTAAAGTTATTACAAGAAATGGCAAGAAGTGAAAATATGACTGTAATAATTATAACTCATAATGCTGCAATTACACCTATGGCAGATAAGGTTATACGTTTTAAAAATGGAAAAGCAGAGAGCGTTGAAACAAATGCTAATCCAATTTCAATAGATAATATAGAATGGTAAGGAAGAAAATGAAAAAATCTTTATTGAAAAATAATTTTAGAGAGATAAGTAAAAATAAAAGAAGATTTATATCAATGCTTGTTATGGCATTTTTAGGAGTGGGATTTTTTGCAGGTTTAGTTGCAACAAGTCCAGATATGCTAGATAGTTTAGATAAGTATGCAGATAAAAGTAACTTTTATGATATAAACATAATATCAACATTAGGAATCACTGATGATGATATACAAGCCGTTAAAAATATAGATGGTGTTGAAAATGCTTATGGAATACAAACTAAAGATTCTATGGTAAAAATAGATGATAAAGAAAGTGTTTGTAAAGTAATTGAGTACAATGAAAATGTTAATACTCCAGTAGTGATAGCAGGAAGGCAAATAGAAAATGATAATGAGTGTTTATTAGACAATGCTATTGTTCGTACAGGTACAGGAGCAGAAAAATATATAGGTAAAAAAATAGTATTAGAAAATAATGATAAAGATTCTGACGATAATGACATATTTACTAAAAAAGAATTTGAGATAGTTGGAATAGTAGATTCACCTATGTATATATCTAGTGAAAGAGGGAATACATCAATAGGTAATGGAACAGTTAATTTCTATATTTATACTAAAGATAATGTAATAAACTTAGACTATTATACAGGAATGTATGTTACTGTTGCTGGAGCAAAAGAACAAGTAACTAATAGTGATGGTTACTTAGAATTAGTTAATCCTGTAATTGATAAAATAGAAGGCATAAAACAAGAAAGAGAAGATGCAAGATATAATTCTTTGGTTGATGAAGCAAACGAGAAGATAAATGATGCACAAAAAGAACTTAATGATAAAAAAGCAGAAGTACAAAAGAAATTAAATGATGCTGAAAAGAAAATAAAAAATGCTGAGAATCAAATTGCGTCATCTGAAAATAGTATAAAAAATGGAGAAGCGGAATTAGCTAAAAAGAAACAGGAAACAGAGAAGACTTTTAAAGAAGCGGAAGAGAAATTAGAACAAGCAGAAGAAGCTTTGTTGCAAAAAGAAAAAGAGCTTAATAGTCAAAAAGAACAGATGGAGTTTTTGCCGCAAGAAGTACAAGAACAGATTAAGAAGCGGATTAGCAGAAATAGAAAAAGCTAAAACAGAACTACAAAAACAAAAAACAGAATTAGAAAATAATAAAAAGACTGCTAATGCAAAATTTGAGGCTTCACAGAAAGAAATAAATTCAAGTAAAACTAAAATACAAAATGCGAAATCAGAATTAGCAAAAAATAAAAAAGAATTTGACAAATCTAAAAAAGAAGCAAATACTAAAATACAAGAGGCCCAAGATAAACTAAATGATGCAAAAGCAGATGTTAAGAAAATAGAAAAAGGTAAGTGGTATGTTCAAGATAGACTTGATAATACAGGATATAACAATATATTTGATGCAATAAAAACAATGTCAAACATTTCTAAAATGTTCCCAGTAATATTTTACTTAGTTGCAGTTTTAATAAGTTTAACTTCTATGACCAGAATGATTGAAGAGGAAAGAGTAGAAATAGGTACATTAAAAGCAATGGGTTATACCAATATGCAAATAATTTCAAAATATATAATTTACTCATTATTTGCTTGTATAATTGGTGGAGTTTTAGGAATGACAGTTGGATTATATTTATTACCAAACATTGTTTGGATGTTATATTCTATGATATATAATTTACCTGAATTCTATTGCACATATAGAGTAGAAATCGGCTTGCTTGGAATAATAATTGCATTTATATGTATAGGTGGAGCTACAATAATTGTTGCAACAAATGAATTAAAACAAATGCCAGCTGTTTTGATGAGACCAAAACCACCTAAAAAAGGAAAAAGAATATTATTAGAAAGAATAGGCTTTATATGGAAAAGATTTAACTTTTCTCAAAAGGTAACTGCAAGAAATATATTTAGGTACAAAAAAAGAGCTATTATGACTATAATAGGTATTGCTGGATGTACTGGACTTATGCTAACAGGATTTGGAATAAGAGATTCAGTAATTGATATTCCATCAGTACAATTTAGAAAAATATTTAGTTATGATTTATCAATATCTTTAACAAATACAAAAGGATTAGGGGAACTTAATGAATATTTGTCAAACAATGAAAATATAAAAAATTATACTGAAATATGTGCAACTACAGCTAAACTAGGAGAAAAGAATTATAATGTTACTGTATTTGTACCAAAAAATATTGAAGACCTAAATAATGCCTTTAATTTAACAAATCCTGAAACAGGAGAAAAGGTAAGTTTAGATGATGATGGAATTATTATATCTGATAAAATTGCGAATATGATAGGAGCAAATATAGGTGATGAAGTTACTTTTATAGATGGAGATGACATAAGCTATAAATTTAAAGTAAAAGACATAATGAAAAATTATGTTGGACATTATGTATTTATGTCAAAGACATTTTATGAAAATAATATAAAACAATATAAAACAAATATGATTTTTGCAAATACAAATGAAAATTTGAGTGAGGATGTTCAAAATAATATATCACAGAAAATGTTAAATATAGAAGGTGTTGCATCTGTATCTGTAATAAGTAGCTTAATGAAATCAGTAAGTGATATGCTTAATACTATGAATTATGTTGTTATAATTTTAATAGTTGCATCAGCATTACTTGCGTTTGTAGTATTATATAATTTGGCAAATATAAATATTGCAGAAAGACAAAGAGAAATTGCAACATTAAAAGTATTAGGCTTTTATGATAAAGAAGTAGATAACTATATAAATAAGGAGAATATAATATTTACAATAATTGCTATTGTAATTGGATTAGTATTAGGAACATTTTTAACAAGTGGAATTATATCAAGTATTGAAATAGATTCATTAAGGTTTATGAGACATATATTGCCAATAAGCTATGTATATTCAGCAGTTATTACATTTGTGTTTTCAATAATAGTTAATTTTATAATACATTTTGTATTGAAAAAAATAGACATGATAGAAAGTTTAAAAAGTGTAGAATAAAACAAAATAAAAGTTGCCAATGTTTTGGCAACTTTTAAAATATTAAAATTCACAATTTTTTGGAGTTCTTGGGAATGGAAGTACATCACGAATATTTTGCATACCAGTTAAATACATCATCATTCTTTCGAAACCTAAACCAAATCCAGCATGTGGACATCCACCATATCTTCTTAGATCTAAATACCACCAATAATCTTCTTTTCTTAAACCAAGTTCATTTATACGAGCACTTAGTTTTTCGAAATCATCTTCTCTTTGACTACCACCAATTATTTCTCCAATTCCAGGAACCAAAAGGTCAGTAGCAGCAACTGTTTTGCCGTCTGGGTTTAATTTCATATAAAATGCTTTAATCTCTTTTGGATAATCTGTAACAAAAACAGGTCTTCCAAATATTTTTTCACTTAAATATCTTTCATGTTCTGTTTGAATATCAACACCCCAGCTAACAGGGTATTCAAAATTATCATTGTTTTTCTCTAGTTCTTTTATAGCATCTGTATAAGTAATTCTTCCAAATTCTGAATTTAATACATTGTGTAATCTGTCAAGTAATCCAGTATCAATAAATTGATTAAAGAAAGCCATTTCTTCAGGCGCATTTTCTAGAACGTAAGAGATTATATATTTAATCATATCTTCAGCTAAATCCATATCATCATGTAAATCAGCAAAGCAAATTTCTGGTTCAATCATCCAGAATTCAGCAGCATGTTTTACAGTATTTGAATTTTCAGCTCTAAATGTAGGACCAAATGTATAAACATTGCGGAATGCATGTGCATAAGTTTCTACATCTAATTGACCACTTACTGTTAAGTGAGATTCTTTTCCAAAGAAATCTTGAGAATAATCTACTTTGCCATCTTCAGTTTTTGGTAATTTTTCCATATCTAAAGTAGTTACTCTAAACATTTCACCAGCACCTTCACAATCACTTCCTGTAATGATAGGTGTATGAACATATACAAAACCTCTTTCTTGGAAGAATTTATGAATTGCAAAAGAAAGTACGCTACGAACTCTAAAAACTGCATTAAATGTGTTTGTTCTAGGTCTTAAATGAGATACAGTTCTTAGATATTCAAAAGAATGTTTTTTCTTTTGAAGTGGATAATCTAAATCTGCTACATTTAAAACTTCAACATTACTTGCTTTTATTTCAAAAGGTTGTTTAGCATTTTCGGTTTTTACAACTTCTCCTGTAACTACAATAGAAGAACTAATACTTAATTTTTTTACATCATCAAAGTTATTTAAACCGGTATCAAATACAACTTGAACATTCTTAAAAAAGCTTCCATCATTTAACTCTATAAATCCAAAGCTTTTTGAATCACGAATAGTTCTTACCCAACCAGAAACTGTTACAGTTTGTCCAGCATAGTTATTTGTATTTCTGTATAATTCCCTTACTAATACTTTATTTTCCATAATTATCGCAATCCTTTCTTTAGGTATAAATTGCATGGAAAAGTAACATTTTCCAGTAATTTGAAACCTTTAAATATTTATGCCCAATATTATATAAAAAAATGCAGTAAAATTCAATAATTTTTACTAAACTTATATACAATTTTAGCGATTTTTTATATAATAATTACAAAAATATAAGGAAGAGAGAATATGTTTAAATTACACTCAGAATTTAAGCCAACAGGTGATCAACCACAAGCAATAGAATATTTAAGCAAAGGAATAAAAGAAGGCAAGAAATTCCAGACGCTTCTAGGAGTTACTGGTTCACGGAAAAACCTTTACTATGGCAAATATAATTGAAAAAGTACAAAGACCAACTTTGGTTTTAGCACATAATAAAACTTTAGCAGGACAGCTTTATTCTGAATTTAAAGAGTTTTTTCCTGAAAATAATGTTGAGTACTTTGTTTCATATTACGACTATTACCAACCAGAAGCATATATACCACAATCAGATACATATATTGAAAAAGATGCTTCTATAAATGATGAAATAGATAAATTACGACATTCAGCAACAGCTTCTTTATTTGAAACTAGAGATACAATAATAGTTGCATCAGTTTCATGTATTTATGGCTTAGGAGACCCAATTGACTACGAGAACTTAACAATATCTTTAAGACCTGGTATGAAAATTGAAAGAAATACAGTGCTAAAAAAACTTATAAATATGCAATATACCAGAAGTGAACTTGAATTTAAAAGAGGTACATTTAGAGCTAAAGGTGATATTGTTGAGATATACCCATCAGACCAAAGTGAAACTGCGATTAGAGTGGAATTTTGGGGAGATGAAGTGGAAAAGATTTCAGAAATAAATCCATTAACAGGTAAGGCAATAAGCACAAGACAACATATTATGATATTTCCTAATTCTCACTATGCAACAACAGCAGATAAAATGGAAAAAGCAATTGTAACAATACAAGAAGAATTAAAAGAAAGAATAAAATATTTTAAAGATAATAATAAATTGATAGAAGCTCAACGAATAGAAGAAAGAACAAACTTTGATATTGAAATGATGAGAGAAACCGGTTTTTGTCAAGGTATAGAAAATTATTCGAGACATATAAGTGGTAGAGAACCTGGAAGCGCACCATATACTTTATTTGACTATTTTCCAAAAGATTTTCTATTACTAATAGATGAATCACATGCTACAATTCCACAAGTAAGAGCAATGTATAATGGAGATAGAGCAAGAAAAGAATCTTTAGTAAATTATGGATTTAGACTTCCATCAGCATTTGATAATAGACCTTTAAAATTCGAAGAATTTGAACAAAGAATAAATCAAGTTGTATTTGTTAGTGCAACACCAGCTGAATATGAGAAAGAGCATTCAAAAGAAAATGTTGTTGAACAAATAATAAGACCAACTGGATTACTTGATCCTAAAATAGATGTTAAACCTGTATCAAATCAAATAGATGATTTGATAGAGCAAATTCATGAGAGAGTAGAAAAACATGAAAGAGTGCTAGTAACAACATTGACTAAAAAGATGGCAGAAGATTTAACTACTTATTTGGCAAGCTTAGATATAAAGGTAAAATACATGCACTCAGATATTAAGGCACTAGAAAGAATGGAAATAATACGTGATTTAAGATTGGGAGAATTTGATGTTTTAGTTGGAATAAACCTTTTAAGAGAAGGATTAGATATCCCAGAGGTTTCATTAGTAGCTATACTAGATGCGGATAAAGAAGGTTTTTTACGTTCGGAACGTTCCTTAATTCAAACTATTGGTCGTGCTGCTAGAAATACAGATGGAAAAGTTATAATGTATGCAGATGAGCTAACTGATAGTATGGAAAAAGCAATTAGTGAAACAAATAGAAGAAGAAAAATACAAATGCAATATAATGAGGAACATGGAATTACTCCGCAAACAATACAAAAATCCATCAGAGATACCATTAAAGCAAGTTATGTTGCTGATATACAAGAAGAATACAAGCTTGATAAAGAATCAAATGTACAAGATATAATTAATAAGCTTACAGATGAAATGCTTAAATATGCAGCAGAAATGGAATTTGAAAAAGCAGCAGAAATTAGAGATAAGATAAAAGAACTTGAAAAAATGATTTAATATTGTATTTTTATAAAAAAATGAGTATAATACATTCATTGTAAAATAAAAAAGAGGAGAGAAGAATGGAACACAATATAGAAATATATTTCTTGTATTTTATAATTTTGGCAATAATGGGATGGGTAATGGAAGTAACATTACAGCTAGTTCAAAAACATAAATTTTCAAACAGAGGATTTTTAATAGGACCATATTGTCCAATATATGGATGTGGTGGAGTATTGATAACATTAACTCTATCAAATTTATCAAATCATCCTATTGCATTGTTTAGTACAGCAATACTTATATGTGGTGTATTAGAGTATTTAACAAGTTACTTGATGGAAAAAATATTTAATGCACGTTGGTGGGATTATAGTAATAATAAATTTAATATAAATGGAAGGGTATGCTTAGAAACAATTATTCTATTTGGACTTCTTGGATTAACACTTATTTATATTATAAATCCATTTATTTTTGGAAAATTAAATCAAATCCCTGAAAACATTGTTCGAATAATTGCAATAATTGTAGCATCAATATTTTTGATTGACTTAATTATTTCATTTTATGTAATATCAAATGTTAGAAAAGCAACAAAGAAATTTGATAAAGAAAATCCAAAAGATAGTACAGATGCAATTTCTAAAAAAGTAAGGGAATTTTTAAGAGGAAAATCTGTATTAAATAGAAGATTAATAAATGCTTTCCCAGAACTAACAGCTACGCTAAAAGAACGTAAAGAAAAAATAAAACAAAAAACGAAGGAAATAAAAGGCGAAATAGTAAATAAAGCAAATGAAGTGAGAAATGATTTAACAGATAAGGCTGGAGAAATAAAAGAAGAAATTTCACAAAAAGCAGGTAAAGTCAAAGAAAAAATAAAAAAAGATAAAGATAAATAATAAAGCTAAAAGCCAGTTGGTATTACCAACTGGCTTTTGCTTTAGATATTAAGTTATAAATTTTTAATTGCATTACGAGCAAGTTCGTCACAACGATTATTATATTTATTATCAGCATGGCCTTTTACTTTATGAAAAGTAACATTATGTACTTTAGTTAAAGAAATTAATTCCTGCCAAAGTTCTTTGTTTTTAACATCTTCTTTATTAGAATTTTTCCAACCATTTTTAATCCATCCCAAAATCCAATTTTGTAGAAAGGCATTTACAACATAAGCACTATCACTATATAAATTGACATTACATGGTCTTTTTAAAAGTTTTAAAGCTTCAATTACAGCGGTTAATTCCATAACATTATTAGTTGTATTTTTATTTCCACCAGAAATTTCTTTTTTATTTTCGTTAATCATTAAGATTGCTCCCCATCCACCAGGACCAGGATTACCACTACATGCTCCGTCAGTATAAATTATAACTTCTTCCATTAATAAAATTCTCCTTTACTCATTGTAAAATATTTGTTTTTATGATATTATAACATAAGTTAAATTAAGTCAATAAAAATTGTATGAAGGGGTGTAAAAATGAGCAATGTACTTGGAATTATTGCAGAATATAATCCATTTCATAATGGACATTTATATCACATAAAAGAATCAATTAAACAAACAGATGCTGATTATATTGTGTGCATAATTTCGGGAAATTTTGTTCAAAGAGGAAATACATCAATTATAGATAAGTGGACAAAAACTAAAATGGCCATTGCACAGGGAGCAGACTTAGTACTTGAACTACCAACAATTTATGCGACATCTAGTGCGGAAAATTTTGCAGAAGGAGCAATAAAAATATTTGATTCTCTTGGAATTGTAAATACACTATCTTTTGGAATAGAAACAAAGGATTTAGCAACATTAAACAATATTGCAAATGTAGTTTATCAAGAACCAAAAGAATATGTTACTATGTTAAACCATGAGTTAAACAAAGGTGTGTCTTTTCCAAAAGCAAGGGAAAATGCATTAATGATGTACTTAAATGATATAAAAAGATATGCAAATGTTTTAAATGGTTCAAATAATATATTAGCAATTGAATATTTAAAAGCAATAAAAAAGCTTAAAAGTCCATTAAAACCTGTGGGAATAAAAAGAGAAAAAGTATTATATCATGATGAAATTATTGTAGATGATTTTGCAAGTGCAACAGCTATTCGTAGAATGATTGCTACAAGACAATTTGACGACATAATAAAGGTTATTCCAAGGACGTCCTATGTTCTACTTGCTCAAGAGTTTAGAAAAGGACATTATGTTTTAGATTTGTCAAAATTTCAAAAAGAAATAATATATATATTAAGAAAAATGACAGTAGAAGAAATAAAAAAATTACCGGATGTTTCGGAAGGTTTGGAAAATGCAATAAAAAATGCAGCAAATTCATGCAATAATGTTATAGATTTAGTAAACATGGTTAAATCTAAAAGATATACTCAGACTCGAATTCAAAGAGTTTTAATATATGCTTTGCTTGGAATAGATAAAAAAATGATGGAGACAGCAAGGAAGACTGTGCCATATACAAGAATATTAGGATATAGTGAAAGAGGTAAGAAACTAATTTCAGAGATAAAATCTAAGAACCCAAAAATCAATTTAGTAACATCAGTTAAAGAGTTTATGGAAACAACAAGAAATAAAGTTTTGAAAGAAATGCTAGAAACAGACATTTATGCTACAAATGTGTATACATTAGGGTATGAAAAAGATTCATGGTCAAACTTGGATTATACTAATAAAATTGTAACACCATCAGATTTGAAAGAGGTAAAATAATATATGATTATAGGAATTACAGGAAGCTCTGGAGCAGGAAAAAGTACTGTATGTGAAATAATAGAAAAAACATACAATTCAAAGACTATTACTGCTGACAAAATAGCTCGAAAGTTGTCAGAAAAGGGAACAGAGTATCTAAATGAAATCATTCAGAGATTTGGAAATAATGTTTTAACAGAAAATGGAGACTTGAATAGAAGAAAACTTGCAAATATAATTTATTCAAGCAAACAAAAAAGACAGGAATTAAATCAAATTACTTTTAAATATATAAAAAAAGAAATAGAAAAAGAAATAAAAAATAGCAATAATAAAATAATTACTATTGATGCTCCTTTACTTATAGAAGCAGATATGAAAAAATTGTGTGATACTACTATAGCGGTAGTTTCTGAAGACAAAGAAATACAAATACAAAGAATTATAGAAAGAGATAAAATTGATAGGAAACATGCAGTTGCAAGGCTTGGAGCGCAACATCCAAATGAATTTTATACTGAAAATTGTGAGTACACAATTGTTAATAATGAAAAATTAGAAGAGCAAATAAAAAATGTGATAGAAAAGATAGTGTTAAATTTTTAACATTATCTTTTTATTACAGTAGTTTTACAATTATATTACATTTATGTAACAATATTGAATTAAGGAATAATTTAACATATAATCTATTCTAGAAGAAGAATTTTAATTACTCAAGAAAATTCCATTAAAAGGGGAGTAAGTTACATGGAAACTTTTGCAGATTACATTTTATCTGAAAAAGATTGGATAAAAAAGATGGAAATAATGCATTACCTAAAGCAAAAAACAGGAATATTTTTTGACAAATCAGTTGTATTTAAAACATACTTAGCTAAAACATTTTTAGATAATACAGATATTGGTTTAGATAAAAATCTTATTGTGACTGCTTGTTTGTTATGCAATTGTAAAAAAAATAATGGACCACAAGATTTGGAGCAAATAAAGGCATATGCTAAAAATGGAGCCGAATATTTGTCAACTTTAGGATTTTCAAATAGATTTTGCAAAATCTGTGAAGAGGTTAATAGATATAGTGGAAGTCTACCAAGAGAAAAAGAAAGTGATGTATTAGAATTAGTTGATAATTTTGGTGGTATGCTTTTAGACAGACCAGAGAGAATTGCATTTAAAGTAGATGAGGCATTAGTATTATTAGAATATAGAAACTTAAAGGACAAGAACAATAGATATTTGCAGAAATTCAAACAATTTGTTACAGAAATGCAGGAGGTGTTGGTATGAGTCAATTACAAGGAGCTATTCAATATGTTGCAAACAGAATGAATGCGATAAGTGGTAATGATGATATTACAGCTATAAAAGACATGGTGGTAACAAAAGGAAATGTTAATAAAGCAATTCAAGCACACAAAGCACACTTAGAAGAAGAGCAAACAACAGCACATAAGAATAATAAAAATACTATAGTAACAGTTAAAGAGATATGTGATCTAATGAATAGAGAAATAGGAGATTAAGTTTACTAAAGAAAAAGGCTAAAAAGATTGGCTATAAACCAATCTTTTTTTGAGTAAATTTAAGCAAAAGGAGGAACTTAAAATGCAAGAAATGTTTGCCGATTTACATGTACATATAGGTAGAAGTGAAAATGGAAAACCTATAAAAATAACAGCTGCAAGAAGTTTAAATTTTGCAAATATTGCAAAAGAATGTGCTGAAAGAAAAGGAATACAAATAGTTGGAATTATAGATTGTGCTTCACCTTATGTTATTGAAGATATTGAAAACTTTTTAAAAACTGGAGAAGCTTATGAAATCAAGGATGGAGGAATTATATATAAAGATAAAGTATGTATAATTTTAGGTAGCGAAATAGAGACATCTGAAATAAATGATGATGGAAAAACCGGAAGTGCACATAACTTATGCTACTTTCCTAAACTAGAGGACATTAAAGGATTCTCAAAGGAAATGAGCAAATATATAAAGAACATAACATTGAGTTCTCAAAGAGCATGTTTATCTGCTTATGAATTAATTGATATTGTAGAAAAATATAATGGAGTATTAATACCTGCTCATGCATTTACACCACATAAAAGTTTTTATGGAAATTGTACAAGCAGATTAGAAAGAATATTTAAGGAAAAATTTAACAAAATATTTGCTATAGAGCTAGGACTTAGCGCTGATACAGAACTAGCTGACCAAATATCAGAACTTGAAACAAAAACTTTTGTTACAAATTCTGATGCACATTCTTTACCTAAGATCGCGAGAGAGTATAATAAAATACTTGTAGATGATATATCATTTAAAGAATTGCTAAAAGCTTTAAAAAATGAAGATGGAAGAAAAATTGTTTGTAATTATGGACTTGATCCAAAACTAGGAAAATATCACAGAACATATTGCGAAAAGTGTGATAAACCTATAGAAGGAATGCCACCAATATTTGAATGTCCTGAATGTCACGGAACAAACATTACAATGGGTGTGCTGGACAGAATAGTAGCTATTAGAGACAAAGAAAAGAGTATAAGCCCGGCAAATAGGCCACCATATATTTACCAAGTACCATTAACATTTATTCCTGGATTAGGAAGCAAAACAATAGATAAATTATTAAACAACTTTGAAACGGAAATGAATATTTTACACAAATTATCAGAAGATGATATTGAAGCTGTAGTTGGAGAAAAGGTTGCAAAAATGATAATTGCAGCAAGAGAAGGAAAAGCTAATATTCAAGCCGGAGGCGGAGGCGTATATGGTAAATTAACAGTAGGTTAATATAACCAAGTTCTAAAAATCATTTTATTGAATAGACATTATGTATAAAAATACAGACAATGAAATGAGGATAAGAATGAGGAAAATACATAAGAAATCTTTTAAAATAAAAGAAATCATTGAAGAACATTTAAGAGAAAATTTAAAATACTACATGATTGTTTCAATAATAATGCTAATAGGAATTGTTTTAGGAGTTATATTTGTAAATAATTTAGATGAAAGCCAAAAACAAGTTGCACAAGATTATTTAACAAAATCTATACGGTACTTTAAAAGATAATCAAAAAGTTGAAAGTACAGAACTTTTAAAATTATCGTTAGCAAATAATTCAATAATAGCTTTTACTATGTGGTTTACAGGGTCAACGGTTGTAGGAATACCAATAGTAATTGGAATAGTAACAGCAAAGGGATTTTGCGTTGGATATACAATCTCAATGATTATTAGTACGTTAGGTAATTGGAAGGGAATAATTTTTATTGCAACTAGTATGTTATTACAAAATCTCATATATATACCAAGCATAATTGCACTTGCAGTTAGTGGAATGAAACTATACAAATCAATTACAAAAGATAAAAGAAAAGAAAATATAAAATTTGAACTGATAAGACATACCATATTTTCAATAATAATATTTATTATAATTTGTATAGCATCAATTATAGAAGCATATTTATCGACAAATTTATTACTTTTGATTATAACAAAATTATGATTTGTAAAACTTAAAGAAAATTCTTTAAATCTATTTACAATTATGAATTATTTTGATATAACTTATGTAAATCGACATAATATGTTCTAAAAGATTTAAAATACAAGATAGGGGAGCTAAGAATGGAAAAACAAATTAAACTTTTTTTAGAATTTTTACAAAACGAAAAAAAATTATCAGATAATACACTTCAATCATACAAAAGAGATATTATACAATACCAAAATTATATAGAAGAAAATCAAATAAATTATACAAAAGTTTCAAAAGAAGATATAAAAACCTATCTAAATTATTTAAAAAAAGTAGGAAAAAAATCATCTACTATATCTAGAAATTTAGCATCTATTAGATCTTTTTATCAATTCTTAATTAGAAATAGAAAAATAAAAAATGACCCAACAGAAGACGTACAGTCACCAAAAGTTGAAAAAAGAATTCCAAGTGTGCTTACAGCACAAGAAGTTGAATTATTATTAGAACAACCTAAAGACGTTGACTTGAAGGGAACAAGAGACAAAGCAATGTTGGAATTTGCTTATGCAACAGGAATGAGAGTTACAGAAATTATTAATTTAAATATAGAAAATGTTAATATAGAAGAAGGATATGTAATTTGTAGAACAGGAGCAAAACAAAGAAACATTCCATTAGGTTCATTATCTTTAAGTGCATTAAAAGAATATATTGAAGATGCAAGACCTATATTAATAAAAAATGAAAGAGAAAAAGCATTATTTGTAAATGTTAATGGAAAAAGATTAACAAGACAAGGATTCTGGAAAATAGTAAAATATTATAAAGAACAAGCACACATAACAAAAGACATTACTCCACATGTGCTAAGACATTCATTTGCAACACATTTGTTGCAAAATGGTGCTGACTTAAAAGCTATTCAAACAATGCTTGGACACTCAGACATATCTTCAACACAAGTTTATATGCAATTTCAAGACTCAGGACTTAAAGATATATATCAAAAAGCACATCCAAGAGCATAAATATTTTATATAAAATTTTAAAGCACCTATTTATTTTTTATTGATAAATATTATATAATGTACTAAGAAAATTAGTACATTTTTTTAAATTTTACGTTCAAGGAGGAAAAAATGAATTTGCCAAATAAATTAACAATATTGAGAATTATTTTAGTACCAATAATGGTTATAATTCCGTTTTTTAATATACAAGGAGAAGTATGTGGAATACCAATTACGTATTTATTAATTGACCTGATATTTATAATAGCAGCAATAACAGATAAATTAGATGGATATATTGCAAGATCAAGAAATCAAATAACAACATTTGGAAAATTTTTGGATCCTATTGCAGACAAAATAGTTGTCATAGCAGCGATGATTATGTTAGTGGAATTTGGACATTTACCTGCATGGATTCCAATAATAGTAATATTTAGAGAATTTATAGTTTCAGGATATAGACTTGTGGCAGTACAAAAAGATGGAAATGTAATAGCAGCAAATGTTTGGGGAAAATTAAAAACAGTGACACAAATGATTGCAGTTATTTTAGCCTTTTTAGACCCAAATCCATACGCAACAATCTTTAATGGAAATTTATCGGGATATAACTTCATAATAAATCTACTAGTTACTTTAATAATGAGTGTATCAGTAGTAGCTACAATATTCTCAGGATGGGAATATGTAAAAAATGGAAAAGAGCTATTTAAAGGCTCAGTGTAAAGAAGAGGTAAATTTATGAATTTTGAACAAGCGAAAAAAAGAGCAGAAGAGTTAAGACCTTTATTACAATACTATACAAAGAAATATTTTGATGATGAACAAGTAGTTAGCGATTATGAGTATGATATGCTTATGAGAGAACTTAAACAAATAGAAAAAGAATACCCAGAATTAATAACTGAAGATTCACCAACACAAAGAGTTGGAACAGGAGCTATAAAGAAAGGCTTTGAAAAGGTAACACATGAAGTGCCTTTGCAAAGCCTTCAAGATGTATTTACATTTGAAGAAGTTGAAGAATTTGACCAAAGAATGCAAAAAGCTGCAATTGAGTTTTCAAGGCCGTTAGACTATGTAGTGGAAACAAAAATAGATGGACTTTCTTCAGCAATTGAATATAGAAACGGAAAGTTATATAGAGGAGCAACTCGTGGTAATGGAATAGTAGGTGAAGATGTAACTCAAAATATCTCTACAATAAAACATGTACCAAAAGAATTGAAAGAACCAATATCTATAACTGTACGTGGAGAGGTTTTTATTGGAAAAACAGATTTTGATAAATTAAATGAGGACAGGCTATTAGAAGAACAAGAACAATTTGCAAATGCTAGAAATGCTGCAGCAGGTTCACTAAGACAGTTAGATAGTAAAATAACAGCATCAAGACCATTAGATATTTATGTGTTCAATGTTCAAAAATGTGATGATATTACATTTAAAACACACTATGAGAGCTTATTATATCTAGAACGTTTAGGATTTAACGTTAATCCTGTAAAAATCTTGTGTAAAAATATGCAAGAAGTTAGAGATGCAATAAACAAAATAGGTGAAATGCGAAATGGCTTAGATTTTGGAATAGATGGTGCAGTTGTAAAAGTTAATGATTTAGAACTAAGAGAAAAAGTAGGTACAACATATAAAACACCAAGATGGGCAGTGGCTTATAAATATCCTCCTGAGAAAAAAGAAACATTATTAAAAGATATTGTTTGTCAAGTTGGAAGGACAGGAGCAATTACCCCGATGGCTATTTTAGATCCAGTATATGTTGCAGGTTCTAAAATTTCAAAAACTACTCTTCACAATGAAGATTATATTAAGCAGAATGATATTAGAATTGGTGATAGAGTTATAATTCAAAAGGCTGGAGATGTTATTCCAGAAGTAGTTGGAGTAAATAAAGATAAAAGAGATGGAACAGAAAAAATCTTTGAGATGCCAAGAATATGTCCTGTGTGTGGCGCTGAGGCTGTACGAGAAGAAGGAGAAGCAGTTGTTAGATGTATAGGAATTGAATGCCCAGCTAAATTATATAGAAGTATCATTCATTTTGCATCAAAAGATGCAATGGATATAGATGGTCTTGGAGAGGCAATTATTGGCGAGCTGATTGAAAGAAAACTAATATCTAATATTGCAGATATATATAAGTTAACTATAGATGATGTTGCATCTTTAAAGAAAAATGGTAAAAAATTTGCGCAAAATCTAATAAATGCAATTGAAGAAAGCAAAAAAAGAGACTTATACAGAGTAATAAATTCACTTGGAATTAGACATGTAGGTGTAAAACTGGCAAAAACATTAGCAAGATATTTTAAAGACATGGATAAATTAATTGTGGCAACTTATGAAGAATTGAGAATGATAGAGGATGTAGGCGAAATAACTGCAAATACAATTTATGAATTCTTTAGACAAGATCAAACTATAGACTTAATAAACAAATTAAAACAAGCAAATGTGAATATGAAAGCAGAAATACAAGAAAATGAAGATGAAAAATTTGCGGGAAAAACATTTGTATTAACAGGAAGCTTAGAACATTATTCGAGAGAAGAAGCTAGTGAAATAATTGAAAAAATGGGAGGAAAAACATCATCATCAGTATCAAAGAAAACAGACTATGTTTTAGCAGGAGAAGATGCGGGAAGTAAGCTAAAAAAAGCTCAAGAACTTGGTATAACAATAATTTCAGAAGAAGAGTTTATAACAATGCTATAAAAGACTAACTATGATGTAAAGGAATAAATTATATGGATGGAAAATATACTTTTGAAGAATTTTATAAAAATTTAGAAGATGGATATCAAATCTATTTTACTTATGTTAGAAATAGATATTTGCTTTTTAAAACATCTGAGAATTGCTATACACAACAACTACTAACTGTACATGACAAAAATCCGCAACCAAGACATTCGATGATTACATTTAAAAGAGTAAAAGAAATGTTTCCTCACATGGAAGAAATTGAATATAAAACAGGAATTAACAATGATTGAACTTAGTAAACAAAATGGATTTTTGACATTTGTTAGAAAAAGTGATATAATACATTTATCCTAAATAATTGGAGGATTTTATGAAGCTAGTAAAAGTGAAGAGTCTTCGGGCTCTTACCAAGCAAGAAGAAGAGATGATTTATGAAATCGTCAAAAGTTATGGCTACCGCTATTGGGGCGGTGGCTCAGTAATGGTTGATTCGGACGGCGTAAGCTGTCTGAATATCGGGTTTGAAACCCGGGCAGCAACCATAAGTACAAAACTCGGAACTCAACTTCGGAAATTATTCGGAGTTGAAGAAGTTCGTGTTGAAGGAGTGAAACTTTAACACGAAAACCTCCACAGTTGGCTCTATATAATTATAGAGCCAACAGGTAAAGGCCATTGCTGAAAAGCAGTGGCCTTATTCTATTTGTTTTGAATTTATTTGAAGATCACTAAAACTATTAGGCTGTACATTAATAGTTTCTTGATTTGTATATATTACCATACCGGGCTTTGAATTTTTGATTTTTTTTACATACTTAATTAAAGTATAATCTACAGGAACATTAGATGAATTAGAAGCTTGACTATAAAAAGCAGCAATAGCAGCACATTTGTTTAAAATTTCCTGAGAGGGAGTTGCACCATTTGTTTGTAAAATTGTATGACTACCATGGAAGTCTTTAACATGAAACCAAAGGTCATCTTTATTAGCTATTTTAAAAGTTAATTCATCATTTTGTTTGTTGTTTTTTCCAACTAAAATATTAAAGCCATTTATATTATATTTGATTGGTAGTGTTAAATTATTACTAGATTTAGAAGGCGAAGTTCTATTTTTTTGCTTTTTCTTACTTTGTAAAGAAAATGAAGATTTAACTTCATCTGATATAGCATAAATATCAGAAATACATGTTGAAACTTCAATTTCATAAACTATACTTTCTAGATAATTAATTTCTTTTTCTAATTCTATTTTTTGAATCTGAACTATATCGTTAGTCGCTTTTAGTTTGTTATATTTTTTAAAATATTTCTTTGCATTATCATTTGGATAAAGTGAAATATCTAAAGGAATATCAATAGTAGTACCATCATAATAATTTAAAAGTTCAATGTGACTTAAATGTTGTTTGGAAATTTGATATAGATTACTAGTTATAAGTTCACCATACAACTTGTACTTTTCCATCTGAGAACAATCTTCTAATTTTTCATTAATATTAGAAAGTTTTTTAGACAATTTTTTTAATTTGGAAACGAACGAACTTAATAATGTGTTTTTGTATGATAAAAATTGTTCATTTTCTTGTTTATTGTTATAATAATTATCTAAAAATGTGTTAACTTGTAATGGAATAATAGATTGACTATAAGTTAAAGCATAATCATTATTTTCAACACTAATACATTTGATATGTGAATTTTTTATATTATTTTGTAATTCTAATAAATAATTTGCCAATAAAGTATAATTATCTAAACTAGTAGAAATGTTTTTTTCTGCAATTAATTGCTTTACTGAGGTTTTGCTAAGGCCGATGAAATTATTACAAAAGAAATCTATTATGCAAGAATCATCTAAATTATTTATTAATTCTTCAAAGTTACTAATATCAATTTTGTTAGAAGATGGAGAAGAATATTTATGTTTGGGTAAAATATTTCTACTTGCTCCATTATTTGTAGAAAAATGTTTAAATGAATCTATAATAATATCATTTTCATCTAACAAAAGAATATTACTGTATTTCCCCATAAGTTCTATAACCATCTTTTTTACAATAGATTCATTATTTTCATCTTTACCTATAAAATCAATTATTAAAATTCTCTCTAATCCTAAAGTATATATATTAGAAATTTTATAATTTATCAAATGCTTTCTAAGTAACATACAAAAGTTAGGTGCCACTAAAGGATTTATTTTCTTGTTTTGAGTCAAGTATACTGAATAGAGATTTGAAGAAATATTGATAGATAAAGCATATTGTATACCATTACAGTATATGCTTAATAAAATTTCGTTTTCATCTGGCTCATAAATTTTTTGTAATTTTCCACCGATAAGACAAGCCAATTCATTAGATACAGCATTTAAAACTAAACCATCAAAAGCCATTTTTATACTTCCTTTCAATTTTGTATTCAAATTTTAGCACAAGATCCTTAAAATATCAACTTTTTGATAGTTTTCTATTGACAGGAAAAATGTAAGTGGATATAATACAAACATAGAGGCAACTACAACATAGGAGGTAGCTTATAACAGATGAGTGATGCAAATGTATATTATTCTTCAGACATAAAATATGCGGAAACTAGTGATGAAGACTTAATAGATATTATTAAGTCTGGTAATAAATATGCACTAGAGCACCTTATAAATCGCTATAAAAGTTTAGTCAATATGAAAGTAAGTAAGTACTATATAATAGGTGCAGAAAGAGAAGATATTGTACAAGAAGGACTAATTGGATTGTTTAAAGCAATAAAAAATTATCAAACCAATAAACAAAGTTCTTTTAAAAATTTTGCCAATATGTGCATTGAAAGACAATTAATTACAGCTATAAAGAGTTCAAATAGACAAAAGCACATGCCACTTAATTCTTATTTGTCTCTTAATATGAATGCTTATGATAATAACGATATAAACGACAAGAATGAAGCTGATTTGATTGAAATATTAAATACGAACTTGATAGAAGATCCTTTAGATACAATTACTCAAAAGGAATATTATAAAATTATAGAAAATGCTATTGATAAATCTTTAAGTAGTTTTGAAAAACAAGTATTAAATTTTTATGTGCAAGGTCAAAGTTATGGACAAATTGCAGAAAAATTAAATACTCCAGTTAAATCTGTTGATAATGCAATTCAAAGAATACGCAAAAAAGCAACTAAAGAAATACCAAATGAACAATTCTAAATAAGTCAAGAACAAGTTTCTTGACACAAATGCTTCTATAGCTCAGTAGGTAGAGCACAGCCATGGTAAGGCTGGGGTCGCCGGTTCGATTCCGGCTGGAAGCTCCATAATGCGTTTTCGTCGAACTACTTGTAATGCTACTGTATGTAGCGGAGCACTGTGTGCTCCATAAAGAATAGAACGAAAACAAAAGTGAATATCATATCACTTATATAAGTCGATTTAGTCGGCTTTATTTTTTTACTTTTAATTATTTAAATTGGTAATAAAAGTAAGAAATAGCCTCGAAATATTGAAAAAAGGAGGTTTTTGTGATATGATATCTACAGCAAAAAAAGAAATAGCAATAAGTAAAGAATTACATTCTAAGATTGAATGGGCTTGCACTTTTAGTAATTGTGAACCAAAGATAAAGAATGGTAATTTGAGAATGGTAGAAAAAACTAATATTGCTTATGTAGAACCACATACTGCTGTTATTAAAGATAAGCTATATTTATTCTTTAATGAACACGAATATTTTTACATAGGTAATTTGGCAAACAAATATCCACTCTCAAAGTTAAGAGATTTTATCAATGGTAACTAATACTAAAAGATTTTTTGTTTTCAGCAAGTAATATGATAAGTAAATATTAGAGTTTTTAAGTGTTAGTTATTATACTAGCACTTTGTTTGTTTTTAGGAGGTTGTAATGGAGAAAGAAGAAAAGAAAATTGCAAGTATTTATATTAGAGTAAGTACGGAGGATCAAGCTCGAGAAGGATTTAGTTTAGGAGAACAAGAAGAAAAATTAAGACAACTCTGTAAATATAAAGATTTTGAAATATTTAAGGTATATAAAGATGCAGGAATATCAGCCAAAAATATGAAAGATAGACCAGCATTGCAACAAATGCTAGAAGATATGAAAGCAGGCAAATTAAATTATATTGTTATTTAATATGTGATAGAGATGATGTTAATACTAGCACAGCAAATGGTCGTTTCTTTGTTAGAATGTTAACTGTACTTTCTCAACTTGAAATAGAAATAGTTAGTGAAAGAACAAAATTCGGCTTAAATGGTGCAATAAAAGCAGGTCATATTCCAGGTAAAGTACCATTAGGCTATTATAGAGATAAAGATAAAACACTAAAAGTAGATGTTACTACAAAAGATATTGTTTTAAGAATATTTGAATTATATTTAGAAGGTAAAAGCTATCAAACAATATCTAATATATTAAACGAAGAAAAAATCCTATCTCCTAATAATAAGAAATGGTGTGACTCTACCATTGATAGAATTATAAATAATAAAATATATATGGGCGATTATGAAAGATATAAATATGATACAGACAAAGAAACAGAACTATTTGTAGATGTTGTTCCTCCTATTATAACAAGAGCTATGTGGGAAGAAGTACAAAAACAAAAAGAGAAAAATCAAAGGTCTTATTGTAGAAATAGAGTTTATATTTTCTTTCAAAAGCTTGTATGTCCTACTTGTCGGTAAAATAATGACTTGTAAAGGTACAGGTGGTAAGAAATCTAAATATATGTATTACTTCTGTGATAACTGCAATTTGTATTATAACGAAGATGAAATTGAAGATTGCTTAATTGACTATATTTTAGATTTAATAGAATATGATTTTAATGTAAAAAAATACTTCTACCCTTTACTTGCTGAAAAGAAAGATAATGAAACTAAACAAATTGAAGATGAAATCAAAAAGCTAGAACAACAAAAAGAAAGACTTATGAAAGTATATGTCAATGGCATATTAAAAGAAGAAGATTTTGCAAAAGATTATGAGTTTATTGAGAAGAGATTAGCAGAATTAGAGAGCAAAAAATTGAAGCACTTGATTTTGACAAAGAAACATTTAATCCTATACATTTACTTGCTGAAAGAGATATAGAAAGAGAAAAACTAACAGAACATCAAATTTATAAAGATGTATTACTAAAAATATGGACTATGAAAAATAAAGATGAAAAACAATCTTTTATATCTAAATTTATTGAAACTGCTACATTAAAGAAAGATAAAGATGGCAACTTTGATATAGATAAAATTAATTTCAGAAGTAGTTTTGTAGAACAGATAGACAAGCTATATGATAATGGTGTTGTAGATTTTCCTACTATTCTAGAAAGAGATGGCAAACTTGAAGATACTAAAATTAGTGTAAATATAACTAATACCCAATTGCAAGATTATTTAAGTACATTGAAAACAGAATTAGATATAAATTATATGGATTTAGGAGAATATTATTTCCACGATGATAAGATAGACGAAAACTATGATAACAAATCACAAGTCGCTAAAATTAGAGATAGACATATTGAGTTTAAGCTAAAGAAAAATCAAAGAGTAATAAGAATGGTAGCAATAAAGCAATATAAAAACTTCTTGGCAAAACCAGAAGGAAAATTACGACTTGGACTTGTTACTCATACTACTTCAAAGAAACAGCATAAATAATTGTTGCAACTATTACTTTAAATGTTGGCTATGTTGCAACAAGCAAATTAGTGAATACAAATTTATATTTGCGTTAGCAATATAAATTTTGTGTGAGGTAATTTGGATAAATTTTATCTGTCAAGATAAAATTTATTGCCTCGCAGAGCCCCCGAGTTATGATGGCACGTCATAACTCATAGGGGGTTAGGACTTATGACAAGGTCAAAGTCCTGTGCTTCGAAGCAAATTCTAAAGGAGGAAAAAGTATGGAGCAAGAATTAGCATATTCATTTCACTTGGGTAGTGATAAAAACAAAAGTAAAGTAGCAAAAAAGACAGCTAAAGGAAATGCGTCTGAAACTACTTTCCTTTCAAATAATGCAATTCAAAATGCAAATGATTTATCAAGAGTTAACAAACACAATTTACGAGATTATGATAATCAAAGAGAATTAATTACTACAATTTATGGAACAGATAATATAGTGAACGATGTAAAACAATTATATTTACAAGAATTTGAAGAAGCTCGTATAGAATATAATAATACACAAACAAGAAATGACAGAAAGATTGATAATTATTATAAAAAAGTATGTGAATCTCAAAATGACATTGCTTGTGAAATTATAATAGAACTTGGAGATATGGATTTTTGGCAAGATAAAGATGATGAGTATAAATTTAAAATGACTGATGTATATAATGAGCAAATTCAAGATTTAGTTAAAATACTCCCTACTTTTAAAGTTGCAAATGCTACTATTCATTTTGATGAAACTTCCCCACATATGCATGTTATTGGTGTTCCAGTAATAGAAAATTGTAACAGAGGTATGAAAAAACAAGTTGGAAAATCACAACTATTTACTAAAACCTTACTTTCTGAAATACAAGATAAAATGAGAAATGCCTGTATAAAATCATATAATAAGTTCTATGATGTAGATAGTAGGCTTAAAGCAAAACAAAAAGGCAGAAATCAAGATATTAATGTTAAAGATATGGACGGCTATAAGGATTTTAAGAAACAGCTAAAAAGAAAAGAACAAAAACTTGCTAAAGCAAATGAGCAAACTGAAAAACTAGATAATGCAAGTAAAAATATAAATAGAATATTAGACAATCTAAAACCTACTCTAATGAATAAAAATAATATGGTTATTTCAAGCGAGGATGTCCAAGAAATAAAAAACTTTACTAAAGATGTAAAAGATACCAATAAAACTATTAGAAGTGTAAATGACCTAAATATAGCCATTAAAGACTTTGAATATTCTGCATATGAAGTAGAAAAAGAAAATCGTTCACTAAAATATCAATTAGAGCAACAAACTGAAACAATTAACAGACTTACAGATACTATCAGTGATAAAGATGAAATAATAGATAATTTGCGAGCTGACAAAGAAGAATTAAAAGGACAACTTCATAAATTCAAAGAATTTTGGAGAAGCCTATTAAAGAGATTCCAAGAAATGATTGGATTTAATAACGATGAAAAATATAAATATGTTAGTGATGATTTATATAGAAATGGCATATTTGATGACAATGATAATGAAATAGCAAATGACATTGCTAGAAAAATAAAAACAGTATATGAAATTAACAATAGTAAAAATAATAGAAAAAGAAATAATGATACAAGATTTTAATTTGGAGGTAATAGAAAATGGAACAAGATAAAGTAAAATATTTAATAGCTATGATGAATAATATGGATATAAAGGATAAATTAAGATTAGCAATAAGAATGAGTGATAGTAATTATACCAATCTAAAATATGACAAGCCTGAAATGTATGAGATATTTGATAACAAACTAAAAGAAATCGATGAAGAATATAGAACAACTATCATAAACTTCAATAAATACCCTTCTATAACATTTACAATGGCTAAAATAATGGCAATATCAAAAGCAGAGCAAAATCAAGTAGCACTATACGTATATAATAAAATATTAAATGCGTGAAAAAATTAAACTTTTGATTGGTTGAAAATTTATTTATAGTATGGTAATATATTTTTAAATGTTAATAGGAGATAAATGATGAGAAAATTAAATAAGAATGAGTTTAATTTATTGAATAGTGATTTGAAACCAATGGAGGAATTTTTTAGAATTAATGGTTTAGAAAGTGAGAGTTATATAAAAAAATACAATAGAAATCTTTCGATATCAGCTATGACACAACAGGAATTAGGAGGAGCAAATGGAATTATCAAAAAAAATAATGGTAAATTCATAATTGGTTTAAGTGAAGATATTTTTGGAGAAAACAGAAAGAGAGCTCGAGCTTTATATCATGAATTAGGGCATTTATTAATGGGCCTAAATTATAGTGATGAACGTGTGACTAATATTATTTTAAATCAGATAGTTAAAACAAAGAAGGAAAATAGAGTAGAATTAAAGGAAGAAGAAGGAGTTTATTTAGACGGACTAAAATTATTAGAAGAATATTTGGTTGAGAAATTTTCACTAGGAATGATGGTCATGGCAAAAAGAATTCCAGAGCCACCAAAAGTGTCATTAAAGACTCCTCCAATATCAGGAGATTATAGTTATTATTCTTCTTTTGATACAAATTATGGAATATTTGAAAGTTTATGTGATAAATTTGTAGGAAAAACATATGGAAATTTAACAAATTCAATAAAAGCAGGTTTATCAGAAAAATTTTTTACAGGTTTTTTTGAAAAATATGATAATATTGAACTAATGAAAATATTAGGTAATTTAGGTCATATTAAGCGAGCAATATATGCTTATGCTGGTCAAAATCAATATCAATATAATCCTGAACAAATACATAGAATATTAGATGATACAAATGAGTTGGTTGATAATATTCAAACAAGGTCACAAAGTCATCATATTAACCCAGAAGATATTTCCAACGCAGGTAGAAATGTATTGCATAACAATCCAGGTGCTTTATCTAGTGGAATGAGAAAATCACACGGACTGTTTTCTAGAATATTTAATAGAACTAAATCTCAAGAAAAATAAATTTATTGAAATGAGGAAAAAATGGAAGAATTAAGTCAAAGATTGGTTGAAGTCGAATGCGTGTTAAATAAAATGAATGAACAAAATATAAAAAAAATCCCTCAAGAATTTTGGGAGTTTTTGAATAAAAATAAAGATATTAATTATAATTTTAAATATGATGATAGTAAAAGCATAACAGAAAACAATCTACATATAGACACAATATCTCTTTTAACATATATCAATATGAATTTTTTATTAGATGATGAAGCTAAAAAAGAAATGATTTCTCTTTTAAACGAAGATGAAATAATTGCTGAAGAGCAGAGAAGAAAACAATATAACCCTGATAGTATTTTTAAAAATAGAATAGATAAACATATTGAACAAACAAGCGAAAATGTAAACATGATAGAATATAAAGAATCAGTATTCCAAAAGATTATTTCTAAACTAAGAAATTTTCTACATATTACACAAAAGTGAGGCTACAATGATGAAACAGAAATATTTAAAAGTTATGTTTAATACAACATCTAGAACATCATCTAATTTTAAATATAAAATTGATACTGAAAAGAAATCTAATAAAACTCATTATGAAATTGGTAAAAAAATAAGAAAGGCAATTGCTGATATTGGTGGAACTATGACAGAAAATTTGCTTGCACCTAAAAAAGTCTAAAACAACTTGAAAAAGAAAAAGCAAAAAACTAAAATTGCCGAACAAATAAATAGATACTATTTTTTAAATTTAAGTATAGATTTGCAATTTTATGTAAAACATGGTACAATTATAAGTGATGAGACATTTTGCTTTACTCTGTTTCATCATGGAGTTAACAACATAGAAAGTGCTATTGCACAAGGAGGAAAAACTATGGCAAGAGATTTTATGACAGTTTACAAGAACATCCTGGCAGTTGCTCCTAAAGAGCTTGTAGATGATTTGGAGAAGCATGTTATGCCCCAGGCACTAGAGCTTTGTGTTGAATCCTGGGTACCAGAGGTTGTATGGCAAAATTTTTACCAGTATGTTACATACCATGTTGCTCCCTGTAGCAAGAATCCACAGTCCATTGCAATCTATGCTGAGACGTTCGATTCAAGTTTTGCGGATATGAAGTCAAAGTTTGAAAAGGATGGGCTGTAAGCCGTAGAAAAAAAGAAGTATCTTTCTCACTCGTAAGGGTGAGTTTTCTTTTTCAAAATCTGTAAAATTACTTGAAAATTTATAAATCTTATGTTAAATTATAATTAATAAATCGAATTATATAAGAGAGTCTGGAACAGAATATGCCAATTTTTCGCATACCTGTTTCGTAATCGCTCCAAAGTCTTTATATAAAAAATAAACTGAATAACGAATAATTATTCAATTTTTTATTGCAAATAAGAATATTAGTAATAGGAGGAAGCACTCTAAATGAAAATGGGAATAGTTGGGTTACCCAACGTAGGTAAAAGTACATTATTTAATGCAATAACTAAAGCTGGAGCTGAATGTGCAAATTATCCATTTTGTACAATTGAGCCTAATGTTGGTGTAGTGGCGGTGCCAGACGAAAGGCTAAATAAATTAGCTGAAATTTATAATCCACAAAAAGTAACACCTGCAGTTATTGAATTTGTTGATATAGCAGGGCTTGTAAAAGGAGCAAGTCATGGGGAAGGACTAGGAAATAAATTCTTATCACATATACGTGAGGTTGATAGTATTGTTGAAGTTGTTAGATGTTTTGAAGACTCTAATATTGTTCATGTAGATGGAAGTATAAATCCAATACGTGATATTGAAACTATTAACTTAGAACTTATATTTGCAGATATAGAAACCATTGATAAAAGAATAGATAATGCTAAAAAGAAAATAAAAGCAGACAAAAAATATCAAGAAGAACTTGATGTTTTTGAGAAGATAAAGAAAGTATTAGAAGAAGGCAAGCTAGCACAAACTATTGCTTTTACAGAAGAAGAAAAAGAAATTATAAAAGATGCATTTTTGCTTACAATGAAACCGATTTTATATGTCGCAAATGTTTCAGAGGAACAATTAAATAATGCTGAAAATGATGAAAAAGTAAAGCTTGTAAAGGAATATGCAAAAGAACAAGGAGCAGAAGTAATAGCTCTTTGCGTAAAAATTGAAGAAGAATTGGCAAGTTTGACTGACGACGAAGAAAAAGAAATGCTAGAAGCTTTGGGACTTAAGGAATCAGGATTAGATAAAGTTATTAAAGCAAGTTATGATTTACTTGGATTAATGTCATTCTTAACAGCTGGAGAACCAGAAGTAAGAGCATGGACAATAAAAAAAGGTACTAAAGCACCTCAAGCTGCAGGAAAAATACATAGTGACATTGAAAGAGGATTTATACGTGCAGAAATTGTTTCGTATGATGATTTAATAAGAGAGGGATCTATAAATTCTGTAAAAGAAAAAGGACTAATGAGATCAGAAGGAAAAGAATATGTTATTCAAGATGGAGATGTTGTTTTATTTAGATTTAATGTATAAAATCAAAAAAAATGACAAAATTTTGCAAAATAGCTTGACTATTATTGAATATGAGTATAAAATATATATGTATGAGAGATGTATAATATTTTTAAATAGGGTAAATACTATAGTAAGCAAAATATTATCTAAAGAAAAAGGAGATTGAGGATTATGAAAAATAGAAAAATTATGTTAATATTTATAGCAATCGTTATGATTATTATGGCAATTGCACCAGTTGTATATGCATCAAATGAAGAAGGACTACCTGTTATAGAGACAAACGAAGATTTAAATAATAGTAATACAGATAACAATCAAGCAAATAATAATGAAAATACTAATAATAATGAAAATACTAATAATAACGCAGTATTAAATGCTAACACTGATACCTCTACTGAAAATAAATTACCTCAAACAGGCGTTGCAGAAGATACAACATTATTTATATTTATAGCAGTATGTATATTATCTGCAATTTATGCATATAAAAAAGTAAGAGATTATAGAAATATTTAATAATAAAAATAAGAAGAGATTAAACACTCTTCTTATTTTGCTTTTATGATTAATCTTTTTAAGTTATCTAAATTGTTACATGTAATAAGTGTAACAATCTTTTTATTTGCTGTATTTTGACTAATACAATTTGTGTCGTTATATAATACTTCATACTTTTCAAATATTTGATACACCATTTTATTACCACTTAAATCATAAATGTTTATTTGATCATTGATTTGCAATTCATTAAGTCGACTAAAAAAACGATTATCTATATAATTGTGACCGACAATACATAAATTTCCTATTTCATTTGGCATTGGACCAGTAAATCTACAAATAGATATTTTTAATAAGTCGTCTGAAACTTCAGATAGAATTGGATAACACAGATTAATTTTATCAATTTGCAACATTCCTATTACAAATGGGATGGCATTAGATGAATTTTCAATATTAGATAAATCTTCTTGATATAAAGTAGTAAGGTTATAATTATTAAGCAATTTTTTTGAAATTTGTTCTTGACGGTGAGATGTAAAATAATTAAATAAAAATAAAAAACAACTAAAAATTGCAATACAAAAAGAAATCCAAAATTGTATTTTATATTTATTGTTTTTGAGATAAAATTTTAATTGGAATATTTTTTTGTTTTCATCATAGGGAATTTCAAAAATATCGTTGCTGAATTCTACATGTATTTTGGAGTTCAAATTATTTTTTTTGTTAGCTAACATTTCATTCATTACATCACCTTTTAATTAGTATTTGTGTTTATTAAATAAAAAATTCAGTTTTTATAATTTTTTTCAAAAAAAAAGGTGTAAAAACAAACAATCTATGATAGAATAAGGTATATAAATTTAATATTAAGGAGAGTGTTTACATTTGTCTGAACTAAAGTATAAAAGAGTATTACTAAAGTTAAGTGGTGAGGCTCTTGCAGGAGAAACAAAATTTGGAGTAAATGAAATAACAATTGGTAAAATTTGTGACAAAATAAAAGAACTAGTTGATCTTAATGCAGAAGTAGCAATTGTTGTTGGAGGAGGAAATTTCTGGAGAGGTAAGAATGGACATGAAATGGAAAGAACAACTTCAGATTATATGGGAATGTTGGCTACATGCATGAATGGATTAGCTTTACAAGATGCACTAGAATCCAGAGGAGTTCCAGCTAGACTTCAAACCGCAGTGGAAATGAGAACAATTGCAGAGCAATATATAAAAAGAAAAGCTGATAAACATTTAGCAAATGGAAGAGTTGTTATATTTAGTGGAGGAACAGGAAGTCCATTTTTTACTACTGATACAGCTGCAGCTCTAAGAGCAGCAGAAATAGAAGCTGATGCAATATTAGTTGGAAAAACAACTGATGGAGTCTATTCGGACGATCCAAAAACAAATCCAAATGCTACTAAATTTGATGAAATTACATATATGGATGTATTAAATAAAGATTTGAAAGTAATGGATTCAACTGCAATATCATTATGCAAAGATAATAATATACCACTTGTAGTATTTGCAATTAGCGAACCAGAAAATATGATTAAAGCAATCAAAGGTGAAAAAGTAGGTACTTTTGTTGGAAATAAAAATTAAATTATGAGGAGAGAAAAGAATTATGTTAAACAATGTATATGAAGAAAAAATGGATAAAACAATTAGTGTTTTTGAAGAAAATTTATCAGAAGTAAGAGCAGGTAGAGCAAACCCTGCAATATTAAATAAAATTACAGTAAGCTATTATGGTGTTCCAACACCAATAAATCAAGTTGCTGGTATTTCAGTACCAGAAGCTAGAATGATTTTAATACAACCTTGGGATACTAGTCTTTTAAAAGAAATAGAAAAAGAAATATTAAAATCTGATATAGGAATTAACCCAAATAATGATGGAAAAGTAATAAGATTGAACTTTCCTGAATTAAATGAAGAAAGAAGAAAAGAGCTTGTAAAAGATATTAGAAAATTAGCAGAAGAAGCTAAAGTTGCAATAAGATCAATAAGAAGAGATGCAATGGATGAAGCAAAAGAAATGCAAAAAAAATCTGAAATAACAGAAGATGATTTAAAAAACGAAGAAAATGAAATTCAAAAATTAACTGATAAAAAGGTAGAAGAAATTGACAATATGCTAGCTAATAAAGAAAAAGAAATTATGAGTATATAAATTCTAAAAATAATCAGCAGCTTGCTACGTTACAGTATATTAAAAACACGGTTAGCTACTGCATACTGAGGCTGTAATAGGCAAAGCCTTAACAGCCTCAGCAACATACAAAAGTATGCGCCCTTGCCTTTTTAATATACTGTGCCTTGCAATCTACTAATTCTTTTTAAAATTAAAATTATGTAATAAGAAAGGGAAAATATGGAAGAAAAATTATTACCACAACATATTGCTATTATAATGGATGGAAATCGCAGATGGGCAAGAGAAAAAGGATTGGATTATAGACTAGGACATAAAGAAGGAGCAGAAAATTTAAAAAGAATAGCAAAATATGCTAATGAGATAGGAATTAAATACTTAACTGTATATGCGTTCTCTACTGAAAATTGGAAGAGGACAAAAGAAGAAGTTGGTGCTCTTATGATTTTACTTCAAAAATACTTGGAAGAATTTTTAAGTAGCAATGACTTTGATAACATAAAAATAAATGTACTTGGAGATACATCTAAATTAGGTGAAGGACTACAAAAGAGTATAACTAAAATATTACATGAGACTGAGAATAATACTGGGTTAGTTTTAAATATTGCATTTAATTATGGTGGAAGAGATGAAATAGTAAAAGCAGTAAAAAGAATATCAACAGAAGTTAAAGAAAATAAACTAGATATTGATGATATAAATGAAGAAACATTTTCAAAATTCCTTTATACAGCTGGTCAGCCAGATCCAGATTTGTTAATACGTACAAGTGGAGAACAGAGACTTAGTAACTACTTATTATGGCAACTTGCATACACAGAATTTTATTTTATAAAAAAATATTGGCCAGACTTTTCAGAGCAAGATTTGGATGAAGCAATATCTAAATTTGAAGCTAGAAATCGTAATTTTGGTGGAAAATAAAATATAGAAAGGTTAAATATTTATGAACATAAAAAGAATAGTATCAGGATTAATTTTATTCCCAATAGCTGCTGCTATTTTGATTTTTGGAAATCAATATGTAGTAGATGCAACAGTCGCCCTGATTGCAATTATGAGTATACATGAATTCTACAAAGCGTTTAGAACTGGGGAAAAAGCCAATCCAGTAAGTTGGGTAGGATATGCTACTGCAGCAATGATTTCATTAATTCATGTATTACCAGACGGTTGGATATTAAAAACAATTGGACTGTTATTACCAATAAGTTTATGTATTTTATTCTTATATGTTATTATAAAAAATTTGAAAATAAATATAATAGACATCGCAGTAACCTTCTTTGGAATCTTTTACATAGTAATATTTTTAATGTATATTACAATAATTCATGAAAATTTATTACATGGAAAAATATTAATTTGGTTTTTATTCTTAACTGCATGGGGAACTGATATATTTGCTTATGTTGTTGGAAAAAGCATAGGAAAACATCATTTTACGGAAATTAGTCCAAACAAAACAATTGAGGGATGTATAGGTGGAACATTAGGAGCAGTTATAATAACAGTAATTTATAATGTTATATGTCAATTTATATTTCATATAGAATTTAATTATGGTTATGTTATTTTAATAACAGTTATATTAAGCGTTTTAAGTCAAATAGGAGACTTAGCAGCATCTAGTATAAAAAGATATACTGGAATTAAAGATTTTAGCAATTTAATACCTGGACATGGAGGTATGTTAGATAGAATTGATAGTGTTGTATTTACAGCACCATTTGCATATTTTTTATTTATGTTGTTATTATAGGAGAGTGTATAATTGATTTCAGTGATTATTACAATATTAAAAATTGCATTTATACTTGGTTTCCTTGTATTTATTCATGAAGGTGGACATTTTTTAGTTGCAAAACTATGTAAAATTAAAGTAAATGAGTTTGCAATAGGATTTGGACCAACAATATGGAAAAAACAAGGAAAAGAAACTAAGTATGCATTAAGACTTATTCCACTTGGTGGTTTTGTAAATATGGAAGGAGAAGAAGAACGTTCTGAAAAAGAAGGTTCTTTTAGTAAAGCAAGTATACCAAAGAGAATTGCAATTGTTGCAGCAGGTGGACTTGTAAACATCTTATTTGCGTTAATAGTTTATTTTATACTATTATGTTTTACCGGAAATAATGTTTCTACTATAATAGATGGACCTATATCTGGTACAGGCGCAGAAATTGCCGGCTTACAATCGGGTGATGAAATTATTAAAGTGAACGGTCGTAAAGTTCATTATAAAAAAGACTTAGATAAAGCATTGGATAAGAGCAATGGAGAACCTTTAAATTTAATTATAAGAAGAAACGGAAAAGAAGAAACAATTATAATTGATCCTATGGTTGAAAAATATAATTATACTGGAATTGCTATTCAGACAAATGGAAAAAATAACACTAAAATAGCGGCAATTTATTCGAAAAGTCCGGCTGAACAGCAAGGATTAGTTTCTGGAGACGTAATATTAAAGGTAAATGATATTGATGTACTTAATGATGTAACAAAATTATTAGAAGAAATAAATAAGACAGAAGGAAAAGAAATTAAGTTTACAGTGGAAAGAAATAATGAAATAATAGACGCACTAATTACTCCAGAGGTACAGACAAATTATTATATGGGAGTATATTTAAAAAAGGCAGAAAATAATTTTGCTAATAACATTTATTATGCATATTTTGAAACCTTAAACTTTGGCTCATCTATTATTGATAATTTAAAATTATTGTTTACAGGAAATGTATCAATTAATCAAATGGTTGGACCAGTCGGAATAGGTGAAATAGTTGCAGAAACAAATGGATTTGCAGATTTTGCTTATATATTAGCAGTTGTGTCTATATCACTTGGATTTACAAATCTGTTACCATTTCCACCACTTGATGGAGGAAAAATTGTTATTTTACTTATAGAAGCGATTAGAAGAAAACCAATAAATGAAAAGGTGGAAATATATATTCAAATGGCTGGATTTGTAATATTAATTGGACTTTCTATTTTAGTTACCTATAATGATGTACTAAGAATATTCTGATAAGGGGTATCAAATATGGAAAGAAAATACGACACATTGGACTATTATAATAGAAATGCAAATGAATATTTTAAACAAACCTTAAATGGAGATTTTGCAGAAATTTATAAAATTACATGTTGAAAAAGAACAACTAGGAAATATCTTAGAGAAGATGATATTGATTATTTTGAGACTTTGCCAAGTACTAAAAGAATACAAGACATAGTATGGGAAAATTATATTTTACAAAAAGATTAGTTTATAAGAGGAAAAAATGGAAGAACTAAAAACAGTAAAACAGGTATTTAGAGATTACAATTCAAATAGCTTCGCTTTGAGCGAGGCTAAAGTTGTATGTGTAAATATATACAAGAAAACTAATATTTTAGAGATAAAATTAAAGGTTGCTTCTTCTATTTTAATGAAAGACTTAGCTGACTTTGAAAAGTATTTAGCTAAAAGGTTTAATTTTAAAGATATTGATATAAAAATAGAATCTGATGGAACAGATGAAAATGTAAACAATAAAATTCAGACTGAGTGGACTGACATTGTTGAGTATATGGCGTACAAACATCCACTAACAAAAGCATTATTAAAAAATAGTGCAATTAGCATAGAAGATAATAAAATAAATGTAAAGTTGGCAATGAAAGGAAAGATGGTATTAGAAGCAAGAGGATTTGAAAAAATATTATCTTCTAAATTAGCGGATTTATATCATAAAAATTATGTAGTTTCTTACCAAGAAGAAATTACACAAGAAATGATAGAACAATATCAAGAACATGCTAGAGAATTAGAAAAACAAGCAATTATGTTAGCACAAAAAGAAGCGATGGAACAAGCTGAAGAAAAAAGACAAGAAAAAGAAAAGAAGATACAAGGTGAATCTGCACCAATACCAGATGCCCCAATGCCTACTGATACAGATATTCCTTTTGAACCAGAACAAGAAGAAAATTCACCTTTGATTTATGGTAGAAGTTTGAAAATCAAAGAGGAATTATCTAAAGTAATAGATTTGTCGGTTGATAGTGGAAAAGTTTTATTAGATGGAGAAATTTTAAATACAGATTCGAGAGAATTGAAATCAGGTAAATTCTTAGTAACATTTGATTTATATGATGGTTCAAGTACAATTACTTGTAAAGCTTTTGTTGAAGCAGATAAGCATGATGCGGTTATAAAAAGGTTAAAATCAGCCAGTGGAGTTAAAGTAAATGGAACAGCACAATTTGATCCATTTGCGAAAGAATTAGGCGTAATTGCAAATGTAATTATTGAATCAACTGGAATTAAAAGAGAAGTTAGAAAAGATGAAGCAAAAGTTAAAAGAGTTGAACTTCACATGCATACTCAAATGAGCCAAATGGATGGTATGACAGCTGCAAAAGACTTATTGAAACGAGCTGTAAAATGGGGAATGAAGTCAATTGCTATAACAGACCATGGAGTTGTACAAGCATTTCCTGATGCACACAAATACCTAGAAAAAGACCACCCTGATTTGAAAGTTATATATGGAGTTGAAGCATATTTGGCACCAGATAAAACACCATGTGTTTCATTTTCAAAAAATCAACCTTTAGATGATACTACATATTGCGTTTTGGACTTAGAAACAACAGGTTTCTCATTTAGAACAGAAAAAATCACAGAAATTGGTATAATGAAGGTTAGAAATGGAGAAGTTATTGATGAACTTAGTACATTTGTAAACCCAGAAAAACCAATACCACAAAGAGTAGTAGAAGTTACTAATATTACTGACGATATGGTAAAAGATGCTCCTAAAATTGAAGAAATATTACCAAAAGTTATAGAATTTGTTGGAGATAGTGTTCTTGTAGCACACAATGCAGACTTTGATATAGGATTTTTGAAATATAACTGCACATTATTAGGATTAAAACTAGGAAATACATATTTAGATACACTAAGATTAGCAAAAGATTTATTCCCAGAATATAAAAAGTATAAGTTGGGAATTATTGCAGAAAATTTAGGAATAAAAGTAGATGTAGCACATAGAGCATTAGATGATGTTGATACAACAGTAAAAGTATTAAATGTAATGTTTGATATGCTTAGAGAAAAAGGTGTTAAAACTTTAGATGATATAGATGAAAAGTTAAGCGGAAAAGCAGATTATAAATCACTTCCAACATATCATGCTATTATATTGGCAAAAGACTATGTTGGACTTAGAAATTTATATAAATTAATATCTATTTCGCACTTACATTATTTTTATAAAAAACCTCGTATATTAAAATCATTGTATAAAAAATATTCTGAAGGTTTAATACTTGGAAGTGCTTGTGAGCAAGGAGAAATATATAGAGCCATAATTGCTGGTAAAACAGATGAAGAAATAGAAGAAATAGCAGCAGATTATGATTATTTAGAGATTCAACCTCTTGGAAATAATATGTTTATGGTTAGAAATGAAACAGTAAAAAGCGTAGAAGACTTAAAAGATATTAACCGTAAAATAGTTGCTCTTGGTGAAAAACTACAAAAACCAGTTGTAGCAACATGTGATGTTCATTTTATGGACCCACAAGATGAAATTTATCGTAGAATTTTAATGGCTGGACAAGGGTATGATGATGCAGATGACCAAGCACCATTATATTTAAGAACAACTGAAGAAATGCTAAAGGAATTTGATTATTTAGGGGAAGAAAAAGCGTATGAAGTTGTTGTAACTAATACAAACAAAATATCTGATATGTGTGAGAGAATAAGCCCAATTTCACCTGAAAAGTGTCCGCCACACATTGATGGATGTGAAGAAACAATAAAAAATATAGCATATAGTAAAGCACATGAATTATATGGAGATCCATTACCAGAAATAGTACAAGCAAGACTAGATAAAGAATTACATTCTATTATTACAAATGGGTTTTCAGTTATGTACATTATTGCACAAAAGTTAGTATGGAAATCTAATGAGGATGGATATATAGTAGGTTCAAGAGGTTCTGTTGGTTCATCTTTTGTTGCAAATATGACAGGTATTACAGAAGTAAATTCACTTCCACCACATTATAGATGTCCTAAATGTAAATATTCAGATTTTACAGATTATGGAGTGAAAAATGGATTTGACTTACCTGATAAGACTTGTCCAAATTGTGGAGAAAAATTAGCAAAAGATGGAATGGATATTCCATTTGAAACTTTCTTAGGATTTGATGGAGATAAAGAGCCTGATATTGACTTAAACTTCTCAGGAGAATATCAAGCAAAGGCTCATAGATATACAGAAGTAATATTTGGAAAAGGAACAACATTTAAGGCTGGTACAGTTGGTACAGTAGCTGATAAAACAGCTTATGGATATGTAAAAAAATATTATGAAGAAAAAGGTATACCTATTAGTAATGCAGAAGTTGTAAGACTTTCACAAGGGTGCACAGGAATTAAAAGGACAACTGGACAACATCCAGGTGGAATTATAGTTGTGCCAAAAGGCAGAGAAATATATGAATTCACACCAGTACAACATCCGGCAGATGACCCTAATTCAGATATTATAACAACACACTTTGATTATCACTCAATTGACCAAAACTTATTAAAACTAGATATACTAGGCCATGATGACCCTACAATGATTCGTATGCTTTTTGATTTAACTGGAATTGACCCAACTAAAGTACCTTTGGACGACAAAGATACTATGTCAATATTTAGTTCAACAAAAGTATTAGGTGTAACACCAGAACAAATACATTCAGAAGTAGGAACATTTGGTATACCAGAGTTTGGAACTAAGTTCGTAAGAGGAATGTTAGTTGATACAAAACCAACAACATTTAATGAGTTAATAAGTATATCAGGACTTTCACATGGTACTGATGTTTGGTTAAACAATGGACAAGAACTTGTTAATCAAGGAATTGTTACATTAAGTGAGGCAATAGGTTGTAGAGATGATATTATGCTTTATTTAATAAAAAAAGGATTGCCACCAAAGCCAGCATTCAAAATAATGGAGTTTGTTCGTAAAGGAAAAGCTTCAAAAGATCCAGAAAAATGGAAAGAACATGAAGCAATGATGAGAGAATACAACATACCTGAATGGTATATTGGTTCTTGCCAAAAAATTAAGTACATGTTCCCTAAAGCACATGCTGCAGCTTATGTTACAAATGCCTTCCGTATTGCATGGTTTAAAGTACATAAACCAGCAGCATATTACACAGCATTTTATACAATTCGTGCAGACGAGTTTGATAGTGATATTATGTGTTATGGTGTAGAAAAAGTAAAAAATAAAATGAAAGAAATTGACTTACAAGGAAATAGTGCTTCAACTAAAGATAAGAATATGTATGCAATCTTAGAGTTAGTATTAGAAATGTATGAAAGAGGAATTACATTCTTGCCAATTGATTTGTATAAGAGTCATGCAACAAAATTTATAATGGAATCAGATACAGAGATAAGACCTCCATTAAACAGCATTCCTGGACTAGGAACTGTAGCTGCAGAAGGAATAGATACTGCGAAGAAAGATGGAAAATTTATGTCTATAGATGATATGAAGATTCGTTCAAAAATTGGTACTTCTGTTATTGAAATGTTACAAAAAGTTGGATGCTTGAAGGGTATGAGTCAGAGTAACCAATTAAGCCTTTTCGGGTGAATTTTAAAAATAATTGGCATCTTACTGCGTCAAAAAGTATTCAAAACGCGGTTACAACCAAAAGGTTGCGCCCTTGCTTTTTGAATACTTCTTTCCTTGTAATATACTAATTCTTTTTAAAATTCAAAATGTTTAGTTAATTAGGTGTGATAACTGAGAGGAGAGAGCCGTGAAATTAGAAGAGCTAATTGATGTTAAGTATATAGTTATTTATTTGATTGCAATAAATTTGATTACATTTTTTGCGATGTGGCTTGATAAATGGAAAGCTAAAAGAGGCAAGTGGAGAATACCAGAAAATACTTTGCTAGTGTTAGTTTTAATGGGCGGTGGTATAGGAGGTATTGCCGGAATGTATACATTTCGACATAAAACTCAGAAGGCTAAATTTGAAATTGGTTTTCCTGTAATTTTAATATGTGAAATTCTTTTAATAATATTGATTTGTACGTAAAGTAAAAGCAATGTATTTCTAAAAACATAGAAATATGTTGCTTTTTATTTCGAAGTTGAAAGAATTAAATACAAATGGAATATACTGGAAACGCACAAAAAACAATTTGACAATATACGACAAATAAATTGTTACCATAAAATAATAACGCATAAAAAGTAAAAGTTATCCACAAAAAAACACAACTATTTACAGTTATTCACAAAGTTTTCAACATTTTCCACAACACTGTGGAAAATGTTTTCTGTAAACTCATTGAAATAATTATGTAACACATATTGTCTTTTTGTAATAATATAGTCGAACTTTATAATATAATGTAGAAAAATATACAAATTTTGATTTACTTTAATATTATGTAACACTTGACACATTCGAACTTATGTTTTATAATTAATGCGTTATTGATGAATAATAATTTATGCATAGTACAGTATATATAGGGGGCTTTCAAATGCAAAATAGCATTATTATTAAGGGTGCAAAAGAACATAATTTAAAAGATATAAATATAGAAATTCCAAGAAATAAATTAGTGGTAATTACAGGGCTTTCAGGCTCTGGTAAATCTTCATTAGCATTTGATACTTTGTATGCAGAAGGTCAAAGAAGATATGTAGAAAGTTTATCATCTTATGCTAGACAATTTTTAGGGCTAATGGAAAAACCAGATGTTGAATCAATTGAAGGCTTATCACCAGCAATTTCAATAGATCAAAAAACTACATCTAGAAATCCACGTTCAACAGTTGGAACAGTTACAGAAATATATGATTATATTCGTTTATTATATGCACGTATAGGTGTACCATATTGTCCAAACTGTGGTAAGAAAATTGAAAAACAAACTATTGATCAAATTATAGATAGTGTTATGAGTTTAGAAGAAGGTACTAGAATTCAAGTTTTAGCACCTGTTGTTCGTGGAAAAAAAGGTGAATATACAAAACTATTACAAGACTTTCAAAAAGAAGGTTTTGTTCGTGTACGTGTTGATGGTGAAGTTTATGAATTAACAGACGACATAGAAATTGATAGAAAGAAGAAACATAATATAGAGCTAGTAGTTGATAGATTAGTTGTAAAAGAGGAAATCAGAACACGACTAACAGAATCGGTCGAAACTGCTTTAAAATATGCAAATAACTTAGTTGTAATAGATATTCCAGGGGATAAGGAAATTTTATATAGTCAAAACTATGCTTGTCCAGATTGTAATATAAGCATAGAAGAACTAACACCAAGAATGTTTTCTTTTAATAATCCATTTGGGGCTTGTCCAACTTGTACAGGTATTGGTTACTTAATGAAAATGGACGAAGATTTGATTGTACCTGACAAAAACAAAACTTTATATGATGGAATCAAAGCTTTTGGAGCCAGCACTATGAAAAAAGGCGATACAATGGCAAAAATGTATTTTGAAAGTATCGCTAAACATTATGGAGTAGAAATAAAAGATGTACCTATTAAAAAATTGCCAAGATGGTTCTTAGAGAAAATCTTATATGGTACAGGTGATGAAGCAATTGATTTTGAATATACATCTTATGCCGGAACAAGAAAATTTACAAGTCCATTTGAAGGTGTTTTGCCAACATTAGATAGAAGGTATAATGAAACAAAATCTCAAGGTATGAGAGACTTTTATGAAATGTACATGAGTGAAAGTGCATGTCAAACTTGTCATGGAGCAAGACTAAAAAAAGAGAGCTTATCTGTAAAAGTTGGAGATAAGAATATAAATGAATTAACAGATATGTCTATTGATAAAATAAAAGATTTTTTAAATTCATTACAATTAAACAACAAAGACAAAATGATTGCAGATCAAATACTAAAAGAATTAAATAAACGTTTACAATTTTTACTTGATGTTGGGTTAGAGTATTTAACATTATCTAGAAGTGCAGGAAGTTTATCAGGTGGTGAAGCACAACGTATTCGTTTAGCCACTCAAATTGGTTCAGGACTAACAGGAGTGTTATATATATTAGACGAACCAAGTATTGGGTTACATCAAAGAGATAATGAAAAGCTATTAGCAACACTTAGAAAATTAAGAGATTTAGGAAATACTGTTTTAGTTGTTGAGCATGATGAAGATACTATGTATGCAGCAGACCAAATTATAGATATTGGACCAGGTGCAGGGGTGCATGGTGGAAAAGTAATTGCACAAGGTACTGCTGAAGAAATTAAATTAGTTCCAGAATCTATTACAGGACAATATTTAAGTGGTAAAAAACAAATTTTAGTACCTAAAAAAAGAAGAAAATCTAATGGTAAGGCAATTGAAGTCAAAGGAGCAACAGAACATAACTTGAAAAACATAAATGTAAAATTTCCATTAGGACAATTTATTTGTGTTACAGGTGTTTCAGGTTCAGGAAAGAGTACACTTGTTAATGAAATATTATATAAAACTGTAGCTAAAGAAATATATGGTTCAAATGAAAAACCAGGAAAATGCAAAGAAATAAAAGGACTAGAAAATGTTGATAAAATTATAAATATTGATCAATCACCAATAGGAAGAACTCCACGTTCAAACCCAGCAACATATACAGGAGTGTTTGATGTTATTAGAGACATTTTTGCAGCAACACAAGAGGCTAAAATGAGAGGATATGACAAAGGAAGATTTAGTTTTAATGTTGCAGGTGGTAGATGTGAGGCATGTTCGGGAGATGGTGTTTTAAAAATTGAAATGCATTTTTTACCAGATATATATGTACCATGTGAAGTATGTAAAGGAAAGAGGTATAATAGAGAAACACTTGAAGTTAAATATAAAGGTAAAACTATTAGTGATGTTCTTGATATGACTGTGGAAGAAGCTTTGAAGTTTTTTGAAAACATACCTAAAATCAAATCAAAAATTCAAACTTTATATGATGTTGGACTTGGATATATCAAGTTAGGACAACCTTCAACTACTTTATCAGGTGGAGAAGCACAACGTGTTAAACTAGCAACAGAATTATCTAAAAAGGCAACAGGAAAAACATTATATATTTTAGATGAGCCTACAACAGGACTTCATATTGCAGATGTTCATAAATTAATTGATATTTTACAAAGGTTAGTTGATACAGGAAATAGTATAATTGTAATCGAACACAATTTAGACCTTATAAAAACAGCTGATTACATTATAGACTTAGGACCAGAAGGTGGAGAAAAAGGTGGACAAATAATTGCAGTAGGAACGCCAGAACAAATTACAAGAAATGATCAAAGTTATACAGGAAAATTTTTAAAAAAATACTTAGAATAATATAAAAACATGCCAATGGGGACGGAGAATTTTGGCACACTTTGTAATCGATTTGTTTAAATTTTAATTTAATTAAAAGTGTGCCAAAATTCTCCGTCCCCATTGGCATGTTTTATTATGTAAAAGATGTAAGGCTAAATGGGCATTCATATAAAAAATTAATACAAAAGTAAAATTAAAAAACAAAAAGAAAGGGAACAAAGTAAAAATTAAATATATAAAATAATTTATAAAATGAATACCCACTTAACTTTACATCTCTTACATTAAAAATCAATAACAATTATCTACAATTGTTATTATTTGATCTCTCATTATTATTTTTGTTTTGATTGTTACTATTATTTTTGTTATTGTTTTTATTATTTTTATTTTGCTTTTCTGACATACTTAAGCACCTCCATTTCTTTTTTACAATAGTATTATTAAACAAAAAATAAAAAATTATTCAAAAAATGTTTATTTTGCATAAGAAAAAACATTATTGCTAATTTACATGCTTTGTAGTATAATTTTTTAAGAAAAAGAGAGGTGCATTTTTATAATGAGTAATATAGTAATTGGAATTGAAGGATATGTTGGTGCAGGAAAAAGCGCAATATGTAGAGAATTATTAAATCACATTCATAATAGTATAATTTTGGAAGGTGGAAATTTATATAGAGCAATTGTATATAGCTTACTTAAATCAGGTATAGATTTAAGCAATTTGAAACAAAATATGTCTCATGTTGATATTAAGTCAATTATGGAAAAGTTAAAAATTACAATTGCAATTGAAAACAGACAAACTGCAATTTATATTGACGGACAAAAAATTGATGAAGAAAAATTACAATCATCTCAATCATCATTAGCAGTTTCAGAAATAGGTACAATTGCCAATAATGATAAATTATATGAATTTGGAAGAAAATTAATAGATCAATTTAAAGAAAAATATAATGTTATAGTTTCTGGAAGAGCTTTAATGGAAATTTATCCAAATTTAGATTATCACTTTATGATTACAGCTTCACTAGATGAACGTATAAGAAGAAAAAGCATACAATATAACAACAAAATTGATTTAGAAGAACTAAGACAAAATATTCAAAGGAGAGATGAATTACAAGAAAAAGCAGGTTATTACAAAATATATGACAAAACTATTGTAGTTGATGTTAGTGAGTGTGAAAATGTTCAGGCTTCAGCTAAAAAGGTTTTAAGTTTTATTAAAAAGGAGAATATAGATAATGAATTTTGTGAATAAAAAATTAGATGAATTTGAAAACTATATAAGAGGAAAAAAAGTTGCTATTATTGGTTTAGGAGTTAGCAATATTCCTTTAATAGATTATTTTTACAACTTAGGTGCAAGTGTTGCATTTTTTGATAAAAGACCAGTTGAAAAACTAGACAAAGAGGCTGTTCAAAAAATACATAATTATAATTTTGATTTATACCTAGGAGAAAATAATTTAGAAAATCTAAAAGGATTTTCAATAATATTCCGTTCTCCAAGTTGTAGACCTGATACACCAGAAATTATAGATGAGGTAAGAAAAGGAGCTGTCTTAACATCTGAAATAGAGATGTTAATGCAAACTTGCCCAGCTACTATAATTGGAATTACAGGAAGTGATGGAAAAACTACTACTACAAGTTTAATTTATGAAATTATAAAACAGAGCGGGAAAAAATGTTACTTAGGTGGAAATATAGGTTTTCCATTATTTACAAAAGTTAGAGAAATGACACCAGAAGATGTAGTTGTATTAGAATTAAGTAGTTTTCAATTAATGGATATGCAAATTAGCCCACATATTGCGGTTATTACTAATATTTCGCCAAACCATTTAGACATTCACAAATCTTATGAAGAATACATTGAAGCTAAGAAAAACATATTTAAAAGCCAAAACAAGAATGATATTTTAGTTATTAACTATGATAATGAAATAACAAAAGAATTTAAAAATGAGGCAAATGGAAAAGTTATATATTTTAGTAGAAAAACTAAATTAGATGACGGAATAATCTATGACGATGAGAAAATTAAGGAATGTAAAGATAAGGTTAGAAGACATATTTTAAATGTAAAAGATATTCATTTAAGAGGAGTTCACAATTACGAAAATGTTTGTGCTGCAATAGCCGCAACAGCAAGCTTAGTGGAGCCAAAAGTACAGGCTAAAGCTATTCAGAACTTTAAAGGAGTTGCACATAGATTAGAGTTTGTAAGAGAAATAGATGGAGTTAAATGGTACAATGATTCTATTGGAACATCACCAACAAGAACTATAGCAGGATTAAACTCTTTTGACGAAAAAATCGTTCTAATAGCAGGAGGATATGATAAACATTTAGATTATACACCAATTGCAAAACCAATTGTAGAAAATGTAAGCAAATTAATTTTAATGGGAGCAACTGCTGAAAAGATAGAAAAAGTTGTTAGAGATGAGCTAGAAGCACAAGGAAAAGATATGCCAATATATCATTGTAGTTCATTAAATGAAGTAGTTAACAAAGCAAAAAAAATAGCAACACCAGACGAAATTGTACTATTCTCACCTGCAAGTGCAAGTTTTGATTTATTTAAAAACTTTGAAGAAAGAGGAAACTTATTTAAAGAGTTAGTAAATAATTTGTAAGAGGTATTATAAAATGAAAAAACAAAGCGAATTGTATGAATTGTTAAATGAAAAAAATACATTGAATGAAATTCAAAACTATATAAAAGAAGTAATCAAAATCAGAGGATTTTCAGAACAAAAAGTGCAAGATAAAATGCTTTTATTACTTGAAGAAACAGGAGAACTAGCAAAGGCTATAAGAAAGACAATACCAGAAGCATCTGTAGACTATGAAAGAATAGAAAATTATACAGATATTGAAGAGGAAGTTGCAGATGTATTTATAGTGTTAGTTTCTATATGTAACAGATTAAATATAAACTTATATGATGCAATTATAAAGAAAGAAGAAAAAAATATAAAAAGACAATGGAAATTAAATGCGGGAGAAAATAATGAACAATAGACTTTAATATTAAATAGAGGAGAAAAAATATGATACACAAAATGAAGTTAAATGAAAGTCCCTTTGAAAGAATAAAAAATGGAACAAAAACAGTAGAATTTAGATTATATGATGAAAAAAGACAACAAGTAAAAATTGGAGATAAAATAGAATTTTCAAAATTGCCAGATTTACAGGAAAAATTATTAGTTGATGTTATTGAGTTATATAGAGAAGATACATTTAAGAAGTTGTTTCTAAAACTATATAATGATGAAGGTAAGGCAACTGAAAAAGCTAAGGGCATGTATGAAATTTATTCACCTGATAAAGAAAAACAATATGGTGTTTTAGGAATTAAAATAAAAATAAATGTAGATAGTTTAAAAGACAATGTAGAAAAATTTAAACCATATAATGAACAAGAAAAAGTTGAAAAAAGGGTAATGTTAAAATATATTGATGATTTTGATGATGTGTTAACTAGACAAAATGAATATGGACATTTTACAAGCTCATCATTTATTCTTAACAAAGAAAGAACAAAAATCTTGATGATATATCATAAAATATATAATTCGTGGGCATGGACAGGAGGACATAGTGATGGAGATAGTGACCTTCTATATGTAGCTATGAAAGAAGCAAAAGAAGAAACAGGAATAAAGAATGTTACACCTATTTCTAAAGATATTTATTCATTAGAAATAATCAATGTAAACGGTCATGAGAAAAGAGGAAAGTATGTAGCTTCACATGTTCATCTTAATGTAACATATTTATTAGAAGCTGATGAAAACGAAGCTATACACATAAAAGAAGATGAAAATAGTGGAGTAAAATGGGTTCCTATTAATGAGGTTTTAGAAACAACATCAGAACCATGGGTAAGAGATAGAGTTTATGCAAAAATAATAAACAAGATGAAAAAAGATGGAATCATTAGATAATTGTAACAGATTTAAAACATAATACATATAATACATTAAATTTAGAATGGGAGGTATTGTATGTATTACCAAAATTATGAAGATTATATGCGACAAGTATTAGGCTATCCAATAAATGATCCTAATATATATGAGACATATAATTATAGCAATGAAAATACATATTCATCAAATCGAGTACAAAATAATTTAACAGAAGCTGAAATTAAAGCCTTGTATCCAGAAAGCTATAATGTAATATATCCATTAGTGTGCAAAGCGTGTGAAGAAAACAATGAAACTATTTCAAAATCAACAGTAGATAAAATGACAGATGATATATATAAACTTATTGAAAGAAATGAGACAGTTGTAAATATAAAAATAGAAACTCAAAATAGAGAGAACAGTCAAGTAAGTGCAAGACAAGAAGCAAAAAGAGAACTTACACCTAAAAGAACAACGATAAAGAATGAAAGTAGAGAAACAAGGCAAACAAATAATCCATTATTAAGAGATTTGATTAAAATTTTAATTTTGCAAAGATTACTTGGCGGGGGAGTAATTGCACCACCAAGGCCAATACCTCCACGTCCACCTTTTCCACCACCAGTAGGACCAGGCAGACCACCATTTCCAGGTGGTAGACCTCCATATGGACCAGGAATAAACAGAATGGATATAGATTATTCTGAATATTTATAATTTTGAAAAAATTTACAAATTTGACAAAATAAAAGATATGCAAAAAAGTGCATATCTTTTTTTATTTTTGTCAAAAATAATATTGATAATTTTAAATTATCAAATAAAGTTTGAATGGAGATTATATTATGAAAGTTAAAGATTGTATGTGTAATGAAGTAGAATATGCTACACCATCTAGTACAGTTCATGATTGTGTAACAATGATGTATAACAAACATATTGGATGTGTTCCAGTATGTAATAATTCACAAAATGTAGTTGGACTTGTAACAGACAGAGACATTATTCTAAGATGTATAGCTTGTAACAAAGATCCAAATACAACACCTGTCAGTGAAATAATGACTTGTGAAGTTTGTTGTTGTGATGCAAATGCAGATGTAAAAGAAGCAGAAAATTTAATGTCTAAAAATCAAGTTAAAAGAATACCTATAATAGAGGATAATAAACTTATAGGAATGCTAACACTAGGAGATTTAGCAGCTAATAATAATATTGATGATACGAGAGTTGGAGATACTCTAAACAATATTTGTAGTTGCAATAAGAAAAATGCACAATAGATAATTATAAAGAAGGGGAACAATTACATATATGATTATAGATATGAATTATTGGGGAAAGGTGTTTAAAAATATAATAATACTTGCGGTTGCAGTTTTAGGATGCTATTTAGGATTTAAATTAGCAGTTTTTTATATGCCATTTTTAATAGCTTTTATAATTTCTCTTTTACTAGAACCTTGTATAAGATTTATGATGAGAAGTATGAAAATTAGAAGAAAAACAAGTTCTATAATTATATTTATAATTGCAATAGTAATCATTATTGGAGTTTTAGTATGGTTAAGCGTAACATTAGTATCTGAAGCATATAATTTGCTTGCAAATTTAAATGAATATTTTGAAAAAGGATATGTACTAATACAAAACATTATTTCAAAGATGAATTTTGATAGTCTAAAAATTCCTGATAATATAATGAAAATAATTCAAGAATCAGCGTTTGACTTTTTAGGTAATGTAACTAATTGGACTAAAACGGCATTAACAAAAAGTATTAATATATTAACATCAGTTCCTACAATAGGAGTATATGCAGTTGTAACAATTTTATCATTATATTTTATATGTGTTGATAAAGTTTATATGATTGACCAATTAGAACATCATTTGCCACAAAAATGGGTAAGAAAAATAGGTATTCATATAAAAGAATTAGCAAAGTCACTTGGTGAATACCTAAAAGCAGAAGTTACTCTTATTTTTATTTCTTTTATAATTTGTTTAATTGGATTATATATTTATCATTTTTTAGGGTTGAATGTAGAATATCCATTATTAATGGCTCTAATTATTGGTTTTGTTGATTTACTACCGATTTTTGGTGCGGGTACTTTCATGATTCCATGGGCAATAATAACTGCATGTTCAGGAGATTTGAATCTAGCATTATGGATTTTAGTTTTATGGATTATAATGTCAGTAGTACGACAATTTATAGAACCTAAGATCGTAAGTGGAAAAATAGGAATACATCCAATATTTACTTTAATTGCAATGTATACAGGGTTTAAATTTATTGGAATTATTGGAATGTTTGTAGGGCCAATAATTTTGATTGTTTTAAAAAACATATTTGCAACATTTATTGATAAAGGTGTTGTTAAATCTATATTTGAAAGATGAAAAAAAGAGCTATCATTTAGCTCTTTTTCATATTCTAGGAATTTACTCCTAGTAGGAGTAAATTCCGTAGAAGATAAATATGCGACTTACAAGAATTTCTAGCAGTTTGCACTGCGTAGAAATTCTTGTAAGTCGTTTTTTAGTTTTAAAATATTGCGGATGTTGGAACAAATGCTGAATCTGGAGGATATACATATTCATCTGAAGGTTTGTCAATTTTTGTTATGCTAGTTATTTTTAGAATTGGCATATCACCATGATAGTTGCCTTTTGAAATTTCTCCTTCGACTTCAATCCAAGTCTGATCAGCAAATTCTTTTGCGGTATCACATTCACATAAAAAGCCAACTATAACTGTTTGAAAATCTGAAGAAATAACCATATTTCTAGCTAAAACAAATTGATTATCATTAAAGTCAATCATTCTATGCACATAACCAGAAAATTTTATTTTCATTCCAATGTATTCATCTATATTATCATGAACGGTTTTTAAAACATTAGTGTAGTTGTTAACAGTTAGCTCTTGAACCTTAAGTGGTTCTGAATTGTCACTAGTTTTAAAATAGTTGTTTCCTAAAATTCGGTAAACGACAATTGCGGTTATTATTATCATAATACATAATAAAATACCTAAGAAAATTTTCCCTAATTTGTTTCCATCTACTTTTAAATTATAAATAAACATACTTATCACACCTTTGTAACAATATATTAATAAAATCAAAAAATATGTACAATCAATGTAAAATATTGTATTTATATAAACTAATAGTAATGTGAATTTTTTATGATTAAATTTCAAATAACCTTGATAATTTGCCTAAAAAATGATATAGTTTACGAAGTAATGTAATTTTAGAAGGGAAGTTAAACAATGGGATTATTTAAAACATACAGTGAAAAAGAAGTTAAAAGAGTGAAACCAATAGTGGAGAAAATAAATAGTTTAGAACCAGAAGTTCAAAAACTATCAGATGATGAACTTAGAAATAAAACAGTAGAATTTAAAGATAGATTAGCAAAAGGCGAAACACTTGATAGTATTCTACCAGAAGCATTTGCAGTTGTGAGAGAAGCTTCAAAAAGAGTTTTAGGAATGCGTCATTTTGATGTTCAACTTATTGGTGGTATCATTTTACATCAAGGAAGAATTGCAGAAATGAAAACAGGTGAAGGAAAAACACTTGTTGCTACATTACCAGTATATTTAAATGCATTAACAGGTAAAGGAGTACACGTTGTCACAGTTAATGACTACCTTGCTAAAAGAGATAGTGAATGGATGGGAAAACTATACAAATTTCTTGGTCTAACAGTTGGATTAGTTATTAGTGGAATGGAACCTGATGCCAAAAGAGCAGCTTATGCATCAGATGTAACTTATGGAACTAATAACGAATTTGGATTTGACTACTTAAGAGATAATATGGTTATATATAAAAATCAATTAGTTCAAAGAGAATTAAATTATGCTATAGTCGACGAGATTGATAGTATTTTAATTGATGAAGCACGTACACCATTAATTATATCTGGACGTGGTGCACAATCATCAGATTTATATAAAAAGGCTGATAGTTTTGTTTCAAGATTATCACCTAAAGTTTTAGTTGAAGAAGATATAAAGAATCAAGAACAAGCTGAAGATAATGAAAAATATGACTACATTGTTGACTTGAAAGCAAAATCAGCTTCTTTAACACAAAAAGGTATTCAAAAAGCTGAAAAAGAATTTAACTTAGAAAACTTTAATGATATTGAAAACTCAGAACTAGTGCATAATATAAACCAAGCTCTTCGTGCTCATGGAATTATGAAAAAAGACATTGATTATATAGTAAAAGATGGAGAAGTTCTTATTGTAGATGAATTTACAGGAAGAATTATGTATGGAAGAAGATATAATAATGGTCTTCATCAAGCAATTGAGGCAAAGGAGCATGTTAAAATAGCTGATGAATCAAAAACATTAGCAACAATTACATTCCAAAACTATTTTAGAATGTATGGTAAACTTGCTGGTATGACAGGTACTGCTATGACAGAAGAAGCAGAATTTGAAGAAATTTATAAATTAGACGTAATCGAAATACCAACAAATAAACCAATGATACGTGATGATCATCATGATATTATTTATAAAAATGAAAATGCTAAATACAGAGCTGTTATTGAAGATATAAAGAAAAGCAATGAAAAAGGACAACCAGTATTAGTTGGTACAGTATCTATTGAAAAATCTGAAAAATTAAGTAATATGCTTAAAAAAGAAGGTATTAAACACCAAGTATTAAATGCTAAGTTCCATGAAAAAGAAGCTGAAATTATAGCTCAAGCTGGTAAGTTTGGAACAGTTACAATTGCAACAAATATGGCTGGACGTGGTACCGATATTATGCTTGGAGGTAATAGTGAATATTTAGCAAAACAAGAAATGAGAAAATTTGGTTATTCAGAAGATCAAATTGAACAAGCAACAGCATTTAACGAAACAGAAGATCAAGAAATAATATCTTCAAGAAATAAATTCAAAGAGCTAAAAACAAAATATGACAATGAAATTAAAGATGAAAAGGAAAAAGTAATATCTGCTGGAGGACTAAAAATCATAGGAACTGAACGTCATGAATCAAGAAGAATTGATAATCAGCTTCGTGGACGTAGCGGACGTCAAGGTGACCCAGGAGAATCAAGATTCTATATCAGCTTAGATGATGATTTGATGAAGATATTTGGAGGAGATATGATTACAAGAGTTTATGACACTCTTGGAGCTGATGAAAATATGCCAATTGAATCAAAAATCATTTCTAATGCAGTAGAAAATGCTCAAAAGAAAGTAGAAGGTAAGAACTTTAGCATTCGTAAAAATGTACTTTCTTATGATGATGTTATGAACGTACAAAGAACTATTATATATGATGAAAGAAGAAAAGTACTTGATGGAGAGAACTTAAAAGAACATATTACAAAAATGATGGATTCTTTGGCAGACGCTACATCTAACGAGTATTTAGCAGATACCGACAATTTAAATATCGAAGGATTTGAACAAGAGATTAAAGAAATATATGGAGTAGATGACTTAAATGCGCTTCATAAAGATAGAATTAAAGCACATGATGTAGCAGAAGAACTAAAAGATAAAATTCATAGCTTATATAATGAAAAAGAAAAAGAAATTGGCGAACCAGAGATGAGAGAACTTGAAAGAGTTGTTATGCTTAAAATAGTTGATGACAGATGGATGGATCACATAGATGCAATGGATGAACTAAAAGATGGAATAGGTCTTCAAGCTTATGGTCAAAAAGACCCAGTTGTTCAATACAGAATTGAAGGATTTGATATGTTTGAACAAATGAACCTAGATATTCAAACTGATGTTGTAAAATTCTTGATGAATGCAAGAAAAAGAGAAGGTAATGTTCAAAGAACATCTTCAGTAAAAATTACAGGTGAAGGCTTAGCAAATCAAACAGATAATAATGCACCAAGAACATCAGTATCAAACACTCCAGTTGTAAACAACGAACCAAAAGTAGGAAGAAATGATCCTTGCCCATGTGGTTCGGGCAAAAAGTACAAACAATGCCACGGAAAGTAAGATAAAATAAGGGAAAAATCAATATTAGAAAAATGACAAATTTGTTGTTTGTCAACAAATAAAATAAAATGTGGACAAAATCCATTGAAAATAAAGGATGTTAACAAAAATAAATTTGTTGACATCTTTTTTCGTTATTAAAAAAGGAGGAATTATAAATGAGAATGATGGACGTATTAAAAGCTAATTCGCAAATACTAAATGCTAAATTAGAATCAAGCAGATTATATGATCATAATGGATTAAAAGGGACGTGTAGAGAAGAAGACTTAATTAGTGTAATCAGAGATTGTATTCCAGAATGTTATGGAATGAGGTCAGGGCAAATTTTTAGCAATGATGATAAAATGAGTAAACAAATTGATGTTGTTATATATGATAATGTTTTTTCAAATTTCTTTAAGAAGGATTCATCGGCTTATTTATTTCCATGTGAATCAGTTTATGGTAGCATTGAAGTAAAAACTATGTTGGATGAAAAATCATTTAAAGAAGCAATTGAAAATATAAAATCTGTAAGAGAGTTAAAGAGAGAAAAAGCTACTTGTATAGATATAATACCACTAAGACATTTAGATTTAAGTAAAAATTCTTTTAGATATAATGAAAATAGAACAAACGAATATTTAAATATTATTTTTGCATATGATTCTGTTAATGAGAAAACACTAAATGAATATATACAAAAATTAGAATATGATTATGAGTTATTGCCTACGTTTATTTATGTTCATAAAAAAGGAATTATCTTCACAAAAGTAAATATTGAAAATGGTATATCATATTTGGGAATGAATCATTTGGTAAACAATAATTATACATTATCAAAATTTGGAGATGATGGATTAACTGCATTTTTTATATTATTAAATGCAATGTTAGAACAAATACAATTAAAATCTATCGACTATACGAGGTTATGTAATGAGAAGCTTAAAGAAATCAAAAAAGATGTTGATATTTTAATAAATTAAAAATGAAAGTAGCGAAGTGCTACTTTTTTAATGTTGTAAAATAATAATGGTCATAGAAAGGGAGATGATAAGAATGATCAATATTAGAAAAAGAGGAAATGTATACCAATATGGATTTGAAGTAGGTAAAGTAAATGGTAAAAGAAAGCAAATTACTAAAAGCGGTTTTAGAACAAAGAATGAAGCATTTGCAGCAGGACAAAAAGCATATAATGAATTTATAAATGGTGGAATAAAACAAGAATCTGAAATGTTTTATTCTGATTATTTGGATTATTGGATGAAAGAATATTTTGAAATTAATTACAAATATTCAACTGCAAGAAGATATAAAGAAACATTTGGTGCAATTAAGAAAGAATTAGGAATGTATAAATTAAATGCAATAACACCGTATTTATTAAATCAAGTATTATTAAAATTGTATCAAAAGACTAGTACAAAGGAGGCACTAAGAAATTATCAAAAGGTAATTAAAAGTTCTCTAAGAGATGCAGCATATTATTTTGGTTTTATACAAAATAATCCAGCAGGTGATTTGCAAATACCTAGGGTGCTATCCTTTGAATTAAAAAAAACGATATAACTCATATTTATAGTAGTGAGGAAATAAACAAAATAATAAATAGGTTTAATAAAAATAAAACTTTTGTATATTCCTTTTTAACTGCGTGTTACACAGGAATGAGAACAGGAGAAGTATTTGCATTAACTTGGAATGATATAGATTTTGAGAATAAAACTATAAGAGTAACCAAGAATGCTTATTATAAAAGAAAAAATAAGAAAGGTAGATGGTATTTAGGTACAACTAAAACAGAGAATAGTTCAAGGACTATTTATATGTGTGATACTTTATGTAATTTACTAAAAAAGTATAAAACAGAACAAGAAAATAATAAAAAAGAATATAAAGA